>Ga0257122_1000538_pt1 | contig 32562 bp, 32 predicted proteins | sample SI106_120metaG_FD_190146 | JGI IMG/M metagenome (GOLD analysis project Ga0257122, IMG submission 190146) | Marine microbial communities from Saanich Inlet, British Columbia, Canada - SI106_120 | ecosystem: Environmental > Aquatic > Marine > Inlet | place: Canada: British Columbia | collected... | reverse complement strand
GAATATCTACAATATCATTAACTGTCTGGATAGAGTCAAGCTCATTATCTGAAATTTCTATATTGTATTTCTCCTGAACTATCAATACAATATTCATCATATCGAGTGAATCGCAACCAGCACCTCTTAAATCTGCATCTCCATTAATAAGTGATTCATTAGCTTGTGTACCAGCTTGCAGTATTAATTCAACAATATTTTGTGTTATTACTTTCATATAATCCTCATTATTTTTCTATTATCATAGATGCCCAAGACAGACCGACACCAAATCCTGATAAGATTATCTTATCATTGTCATTGTCATTGTCTATAAAAGTTTGTAAGACTAATGGTATCGATGACGACACGGTGTTTCCAATATTTCTTATATTAATTGGAAATTTATTATTTTCTAATTTCATTCTATTAGCAATTGTCTCAACTATATACTTACTTCCTTGGTGAAGGATAAATAAGTCAATTTTTCCTATACTAATTGATGATTCTGCTAATAACTTTTCAATTTGTATAGGTACATTCTGTGCAGCAAATGTAAAAACATCTCTACCATTCATCTTAAGTGTGTTATTCACTTTCTCTAAAGAACTGAACCGACTACCATCTGTTGAAAAAACAGATTTATTTATTTTGTATACTGGATCTTCTGAAATTAATGTAGCTGTAGATGCATCACCAAACAATAATGCAGTATTTTTATCATTAATATCGACTATTTTTGAGTATAGATCAGATGTGACTAATATACCTACTTTCATCCCATTAGAGGACATAAATGAGTGTATTACACTAAGTCCATATACATATCCTGAACATCCTAATGAAATATCAAAGCAAGCAGTGTTTTGACTCAATCCAAGTTTCCCGTGTAAATATGCAGATGAATGTGGTAAACCTTGATTATGAGGGTTTTGTGTTATAAATATCAAACATTCAATTTCCTCTAACTTGCGTTCTGTTTTTTCCAACAATAATGATACCGCCTTTTCAGCGAGGTCTACACAAGACTCTCCGCTATCCGATACTGCTCTTTTGTGCACACCAATTTTATTAATAATAAAATCCTCTGTAACACCATAATTACTAGCCTCCACAATATTATCAATATATTTATCGGGAACATATGAAGCAATAGCTTTTATACCTATCATAATGCCATAAATCTTATTGAACCATATTTATTATTATTAATAAAAAATTCAGAGAGTGTGAATTTATTTGCCACATTGTTAATAATAAAAATTTCTATAGTATCACTCGTATTAATTGCTTCTAATGGAATTAATACATCTATCTGTGATGCGACCCATTTAGTCAAATTTGACACTAATTTAGTGTGCATATATTTCGTTAAAAATACAATTAGTTGTATTGGCTCAAATGAGTCATGGTAAATAACACTTCCACTTAAAGCACTCTCATTAATATCACTTTTTTTTTGAACATAATCAGTTTGATCTTTGTAATTACAATTTATATGTTTATCTGACTCTGTCATAGTCAACAAAATTTCACTTGTATTTGTTTTTACTTTAATCTTACCATAGTTGGTTATATCTTTCTCAAACATATGTTCTGGCAATAACACAACCTGACGACGCAGAAATCCTCTAAATTCAATATGCGTAATCCAGCACTCATCGCCATAAGTTCTTTTAATAATATTAGTGACCTCTGTATAAATATCTGTACTGTGTAAATACCTTCTATCACCTCTATAACATATGTTTGATATTAAATTTGTTATGTTCATAGCAGTATACAGATGTCAAGCCAAATAATCCAAACTCAAATCAACATGTTTTTTTATATAGTCTTCTGTACGAAAAGACAATATATTCCTATGCCCTTTTTTATCCAAAAGAAATCTACTATAAGGATACCTTTTAGACCCATAAGAATCATCCATCCAATACTCTAATACATTTCTTTCAAATTGATGCCATTGTTTTTTTTCTAATGGTGAAAATAATATTTTTGAAAGAAACCTAACTGGCCTTATCCACAATGGGTTTATTGTTTTTTTATTAAGAGGTATATTATTCCATACATTGCCCCAATTGTTTTCAACTAGTACATCTTTATACAATTTTTGAGAATATTTATAATCAAGTGGGACACTCTGCCAGAAATCAATGAATACGGAATCCCATAAAGGCAGCCTCCAATCATATCCGTAATAATCATAGACTTCTTGACCCTTGAGTACAAATTTACTTTGTCTTCCATAAAACTCAAGAAATTCAAAAATAGCATACATATTGTCAAAATTATTAAAACCTGGCACTCTGTCTTCTAAAAATATCAATATATTATCAATGATTTTATTATTATTATTATTATTGCTCAATGTATCCCATAAATTGTAGTGCTTCTGTACATATTCCATCATAGCCATATCAAATAAATTAGCATTATTATCTCTCGACATGTTACGATTATGTGCAACGTATGGGGAAAAAACATGCAAAATATGAGATCCACTTATATAGTCTCCAGTCATTCCATTAATAATAACTGAGTTTTTATCGAGTTCTGAATTTGCATGCATAAAAGATATAGCTGACATATCCTGCACAAATTCAACAGAGTTTTTTCTATCAAAACAACTCTTAAATTTACTGTATTCATCTGAATTATAATAATTTCTAATATAACTACTATCGTAATTCACATGCTTAAAATCATAACCAAGTTTACTTGCAATATTTTTAGCTGCTGAAACCTCAAAACTTTTTGCTCTTCCGTAAGATACACATAACACATCTTTTACTCCAGCTTGTTTTAAACCGCTTACTATTAAACGGGAATCATAACCAGCGCTTAATGGCACGACGACGCGTTTATTTTTTACCGACAATGCCAACCTATCCATAACATCAATCAATACGCTTGTAAGCTCTTTTTTTAATAGTGACTCAGTCCTAGTTCTGGTTTTCCATGGGGAGTATGTATGATAATATTGTTTGTGAATGCGACTGTTATGTATGCACATATACTCTCCAGCCGTTATTTGATGTATAGAATTGTATAGTGTTTTATCGCCTATGGTGTAACCCGACATCGATATTTCTAGTACGGATGAGTCGTTAAAACTACAACCACTCGAACATATACTATCCTTGATAACTGTTGCACTATTACCTATTAATATTTGATTGTCAGTTTCTGCATAAAACAAAGGGATTGTGCATACTTTATCAACTACAGCAATTAATACGTCACCCATATAAATAACAAATGAATAATGGCCACGTATATTGGATAAGAAATTAGATAAATCCTCTTTATATTTACTTATGTTGGAGATAAACACAGACACTGGTTGGACAACATCATCAAAAGACATGTCAATAAGGTATCCTTTAAACCAAAAAATACATTCACCATGAGTTGATTTATTCCACCCATAGGACTGCTCCATATGTAAAAAAAAATTTTTCATAATAGTATTTCTAATACATTTCTAATCACGCTTAAATCATTATAATTTATAATTTTATATAACTGCAAAAATAACTACCACGCAGTTCTACCTCCATCAATTGCAACAATAGAGCCGTTTAAATAGCTTCCAGCATCACTCAACATCCATAACAACGTCCCCTGATATTCATCAGAAGTTGCCATTCTTCCCATTGGAATTCTATCATTAACTTTCTTTAGAAAATCTTCTGGCTGTCCATTTTCAACACCTCCTGGACACATTGCATTACAACGTACATTTTTATCAGCCCAGTAAGTTGCTAAATATTTTGTCAATCCAATCAACCCAGCTTTAACAACTGAATAAGTAACCGGCTTTACATTTTGAATACTATTATCAATACCATCTTTTTTATACAACCTTTGGTCAGGTGCAATTAAACCAAGGTCAGAAGATATATTTACAATCGATCCGCCATTTGGATTTAGTGAAATTTTATATCCATAATGTTTTGCACATAAAAAAGCCCCTGTTAACCCAACATCTACATCATTACTCCATATATTGATAGGAAAATTCTCCAAACGAGAGAAATTAATATCGCTACTACCTTCAATTTTAGGATTATTTGCCGCATTGTTGACCAAGCTGTCAATCTTTCCAAAACGCTCAATTAACTGATTAGAATTATTTTCAATAGCATTTTCGTCAGTAATATCAACAGAAAACCCTATTGAGCCAACATTGTACTTGCTGTTTAATTCATTGGCCAAGCTAGTGACTTCTTGCTGTGATAAATCCAACAATACTGGTATTCCACCATAACATGCAACTGCCTCAGCATGCTTTTTTCCTAATAATCCTGTTGCACCAGTAATAACAACAACTTTTCCATCTAATCTAAATAATTTTTCTAACATTAAAACATGCCTACAGTTTGTCCGCCATCAACTACTAAAGTTGCGCCTGTAATAAAGCTTGCCCTACCTGAACATAAAAATACGGCAGAATCTGCAATTTCTTGTGGGGTTGCAAAGCGATTCATCGGTACTGTTGATTTAATAATTTCATCTACACGCCTCTTGTCTTGTTGAATTTTCTCATCCCAAGAACCACCTTTAAAATACACATTACCTGGAGCAATAACATTCACTCTCACACCTTCATGGCCTAATTTTCTCGCCATATTTTTAGATAATGCAATAATTGCAGATTTGGCTGTTGAATAATCAGTGGGTGCTCCAAATGCCTCTAGACCTGTAACTGATGAAATGAATAACAAAGATCCTTTGGATTTCTTTAGTATTGGCAAAAATACTCTAGCAGTCTGTAGGGCAGACTCAAAATTGCTATTCCATATTTTTAGCCATTGCTCATCACTAGGCAATGCATCTGAAACACTTTTCCCATCACCAACATTAACCACAACAGCATCCAAACCATTCCATTTATTTTCAACTTTATCTTTTAAACCATTGAGTGATTTAGTATTGGTACAATCACACTTGTAAGCAAAGACATTTTCCATACCGTAAGTACCTTGTAATTTTGTTTCATTTTCAAACAAAGCACTAGACCCTCTAGATATCAAACAGGTTTTTGAACCTTCCTGCAAGAAACCTTCGGCAATTGCCAGACCAATGCCTCTTGAAGCACCTGTAATTAAAATTTTTTTATCATATAGCCCTAAATTCATTTTTTTACCATTTTAATACAAACCATATCGGCTAATCCTGATGACTCTATAAACTCAATCCAAAGCTTGTTAATTTTTTCATTTAAAAAACCCAATTTTCCATTACCTGTTGGTTTATTATCACGCAACCACATCCAAAATCCAATACTGTTTTATTCCTAAACATATTGACACCAGATTTTTCTAATCTAGGTGGTTGCTCATCATCATGCATCCCAATATAATCATTTACATCTGCTGTTTCATTGTAAGCATTCCTATATTCATCAGATTGATAATATTGCATAGTCAGTGGGTTATTTAATAACCTAACTAATCCACAACCATTGCATTTAACAACCTTATATTTATTTTGTGATTCTGTACCAAAAACTCCATCACGAATAACTCCACTATAAACAATACTGTATTCTTTTGATTCACATAAGTTACAATTTGTCATGAACTACCTCTATTTGTATTTTTAAAATATTTTTTTTAAAAGGGGGTTTTATCTTGCCTCCATCCTTTTAAGAAATACCTCTTCTGTCATAATATTACTATTAAAAGATATTGAAAATATTATATATTTAGCAATATCATCTGGATTCAAAAAGGTCGTATAATCCTGCCCTTTTGTCGCCATTCCCATTTTACTTTGTGTTGATGAGGGAGATATATAATAACTTCTCACATTAAATCGCTTCAATTCATCATGTATGGCACGTGAAAAACCTAACAAAGCATGTTTTGTGGCACAATAAAGGCTAGTGCCACCAAATCCAAAATATGCAGAAGATGAACCAATATTTACAATTCTTCCCCACTTTTTCTTAGACATATATTTAGAAAATTCCCTAGTAAATATAAATGCTGATCTAAAATTTATATCCATCACTTTTGAGTATGATTTATCATTAATAGTAAACAGATCTTCATTAGGAAAAATACCTGCAGAGTTAATTAAAATATCAATACCTGAAAAACTTTCTTTTGCATATTTAATAATATTATAAACATCCTTTTCATTTGACAAGTCACCACTATACGCTTCAACTCGTACATCATACTGTTTACATATGTCAACAATCAGTTGAAGACTAGAATTAGTTGTTGATGTTAAAAATAAATCACACCCCTCTTTTGCTAAACTAACAGCAATCACCTTGCCAATTCCCCCTGTAGCGCCTGAAATAAATGCGCACTTTCCTTTTAAATTATCAGTATTTATTTTCACAGCCTATCCTGCATAGTTCTATTTAAATATATTCTTATACTCTGGATTTTTTTGAATTAAATATTCCAAAAAATCAACATCACTTATCTCATCAATCTCATGGGAAGTATTCGTGATAAACGCTTTTACTTTATCTCCATGAATTATACTGCACTTACTAATCATTTTAGACCTCACAATATCGATATAGCCATTTGCATCATAAGTTACTGGGAGCGATTGTCTTGCAATATTTGAACTCTCAATGTCACTATTACCATTGCATATACATTTGAATACATCGTTTTCAACTTCAAATGTCTTGTATGATGACTCTGACATTTTATGACATGACCTAAGTGCACTATAGTCACTACAAATAAACTCTTTGATAGCTTTGTCAAGAATCTTAGGGTCTCTAAAAGGTGTTGTTGGACGCAAATGAATAAAATATTCAGGTACAAAATTCTCATTCTTTTGAAGCCAATCAATAGCATGTTTAAAAAACTCTAAATCAGTTGCTAAGTCTCCAGAAATATTCTTGGGCCTAATAAATGGAGTTTCAGCCCCATAATTTCTTGCTATTTTGGCATACTCTTCCGAGTCTGTAGAAACTATCACACGATCTACAAGAGTTGATTTTAATGCAGCGGCAATTGAATAAGCGATTAATGGAATTCCATCTATGTGCTTAATATTTTTATTTGGCACTCCTTTTGATCCACTCCTGGCTGGTATCAAGGCAACAATATTGTTCATTTAAAATAAATTCATTGTAATTCAACCAGCTCTATATATGTACCTTCTGGAGCCTTACAAAAAGCAACTCTAACACTACCATCTTGGGATATCTCTGGTGTAGAAATAAATTCAATTCCATCATTTGTAAAATCACTATAAATTCTATCTAGATTGTCAACGGTAAAAGCCAAATGTGTTGGCCCTGTATCATTAATAGATCTTTTTGAAATATTTTTTTTATGGGTATAAAAATCTAACAATTCAATCATTTGCTCATTCTTCAGCACCATTTTAACAGTTGTAACCATTATTTTTTTCATGCCTAGAACCTTATCAATAAAGTGACCAGACTCATCCATGTGCTTAATTACTTTAAACCCTAACTTCTTTTTATAAAACCATAATGATTTACTCAAATTATTAACAACAATGCCTGTGTGCCTGATTTCTTTAATCATATTGTTATGGAAAATATTTTTTAATCCAATTAAGTTGGCTTTTAAATATAGAAACCCCTTCTTCATCACGATATGCCTGCATAATAAAAGGACCTTTATAATCCAATTCTTTTAATTTTTTAAAAAACTTTTCAAAATCAGCATTACCCTCTCCCAAAATAACTGGGCCTCCACCTAATGTCCTATCTTTAATATGGATATCTGTAATTTTATTCCCATAAGCTATAAGTTCTTCATCAGAATCGAAGTCTAGCGCAGCACTATTACCGATATCGTAATTAACTGTAATATTTTTTGAATTCAATCTGTTTAACAATCCAACAAATGGTTGTGGGGGCAGATCAGTTTCTAAAGACAGATTAATACCCTCTTCTTCAATAATTGGAATAAGTTTTGTTATTTGCTCAATAAAGCTATCAGTCGCCTCTTTTGTTTTTAAGCTAGATTTATCAACACAAGGAATAACAATATCTGTTATTTTTAATATTTTGGCCGCTTCTAACAACCTTTCCAGAACATGAACACTTTCTTGTACAACCTTATTATCATTTGAGTGCAATGGTGCTTCCATGAAATAATCAGCGCAAATAGTTTGAACTGATACGCCAGTATCTTTAATAGTGCTGGCTATTTCACTAATGCCATTTGTTTTTAATAATGGATTTTCTTCTGCATCGTTAAAATCTAAGATAAATTCAATTAAATCCAGTCCATATTCCCTAGCTACCTTAAACTCATCTTTCCACCTTCCAATAGGAAATGCTTGGTATCGACCTTGATATTTGGGCACTAAACGCCCTTGCATTACTCCAATTTTGTTTTTCATGCACTATTTACCTATTTCCAATCAAGATGTTGACGAAGATTATTTGCAATAGGTACTTCCTCCTTAATAGCTTTCTTCACACCATCACCCATAGCTTTTTCAATTTTACGTACTGCGCCAACTAACTGCTTAAACCCTGCAGGCTCAACAGATGCAGATTGATCCGAACCGTACATAGCACGATCTAATGTTATATGCCTCTCTAGTGAGGTAATTCCAAGTGCAGCAGCAGCATTGGAAATAGCCAAACCAACTTCATGGCCACTATAACCAACATCACATTTATACCTATCTCTTAATGTATTAATAATATTAAGGTTAGCATTTCTATCTTTCATTGGATAAGTAGATACTGCATGCATTAGTTCAAATGAGCAACCCTCCTGTCTAAATATCTCAACTGCCTTATCAATATCTAAATATGTTGTCATGCCAGTAGATATAAAAGTATGCTTTCCTTCTTTTGCAACCATTTTAAGCAAATCTTCGTAAACAATCATAGCTGAAGCAATCTTGTTATATTTACAACCAAATTGTTGTAAAAAAAATTGACTATTTAAATCCCACGCAGAAGCGAACCATTCAATATTTTTTCCTTTGCAGTATTGCTCAATTTCTTTATATTCATTAACACCGAACTCCAGGCCAATTTTTTGCTCACGTTGAGTAGTGCCCCAATGGCTTTCTCTTGGAGAGTCTAAAAATTTTTGAGTATAAACTTTATCAAGATCACGCTTTTGAAACTTAACTGCATCACAACCAGATTCAACCGCTACATTAATCAATTCTTTACAAATTGACATATCTCCATTATGATTAATTCCTATTTCTGCTACTATAAAAATTGACATATTTACCTTTTTTAATATTATTTAAAATAAAATCTTAATAAAATCTAACTCTAACACACTCTCCAGCAATTCCCTAACAGCGCCATTGCCTCCTTTTGCAGTTAAAACAATCTTAGAAATTTCTTTAATTTTTATATGACTATCTGAAGGACATGCTGTATAACCACACAGTTGCATAGCCTTATAGTCATTTAAGTCATTACCAACATACATAATATTACTTAACTTAAATCCATTCTTATTAGATAATTCTTTTAAAACTTTAGTTTTATCAGAAATACCTTGTAATACCGGTATTCTTAACTTTTTTGCCCGGGACTCTACTACTAGGTTTTTTTCTGTTGAGATAATATAAGCTGGTTTCTGTATTTTACGCAACACATCAAATGCCAAGCCATCTGCCCTACTACAACTAACAAATTCCTCTCCATTTTGACTAACATGTACTAAATTATTTGTTAACACTCCATCAAAATCAAAAATAATGGCATCAATTTTATTTATTGGAATACTTATTACTTTCAAAATTCAATCCTACAATCTATCATTGATAGGGGGGTCCTGTTAATACCACATTGGTTTATAATTATAGATACCTTAAAGCATATTTTTAATAGTTTTATCGGTAATTTTTTCTGGATTACTATCTTTTACTTCACTAATAATTAGCTCTGAATATTTTTGTAATGCATCTGAATTCAAAGAGGAAACATTTTTTTCAAATTGCAATTTTCTCAGTCTCATTACTTTTTTCGATACTACTGAATACTTCATCCTTTTCACAATCAACTCTTTGTATTCATCCTTACTAGTAGCTACATCAAACATGTTCAATGAATCACTAAAACACAAAAAATCACTATACCTCTCATCATTTGCCTCATCAAACAATGGATAAACAATGGCCTTACCAGCAATTGCAGCCTCTAACAATGCCGTTGAACAAAAACCAGTTACAACATCCGACTCTAAAATTAATTTTTGTGCATTATTACACGATGAATCTCCATATATTTTTAAGTTACTTATATTAAAAGCATCCAGGTCATTTAGTAGCTTCTCAGTCTCTTTCCACCCAACCCCTTTATGTTTAATTACAAATTCAATTCCTGGATTTTCAACTGACAATTCAACAAAAGAAGTATGTACTTTATCATGTAACTTATGCCATCCAAAATTTTCTTTACGATTTGTAAAAATAGCGTTGAATGAGGCAAAGTGAAATAACACAATACGTTTATTATTATTCCTATTTTTTTTACTTTTTGTATCAGAGATATACTTGTCCATTCTCAATGAGCCTAATGCATGTATTCTATCTGAATTAACCCCACTGTATTTGTCGTATATACCCTTTATAATTTTATTATGAAATACTATTGATGTGCCAACAAATTCAATCTTATTTAAATACTTAGCCCACTTTACAAAGTCTACATATAAATCCTTATTTACAATAAGATTTTCTCTATGAAATACAATGTAAGGATAGCCTAATTTTACTGATACCGCACCCCAGTCTAAATCTTGATTATAAAATAATCCAGCACTAATTATACAATCAATGTCTTTTTTAAGGAAAATTTCCTTAAGTAAACGTGACAAATATTTTCTTACTCTTTCTCTATCTATATAAATTGAAGAATTAGCAGATGGAGCATTAAATTGACCTCTTAAGTTTCGATCTTTGTAAGCATGAAAAATTCTAGTCTGCCATTTATATGGCATCTTATATACTTTAAAGCCAGATTGTGCCAGAACTTCCAAATCACCGCGAAACCTATTAACATTTAGTGCTAGTATAGTTATTCCATTACTCTGAACAACCCTATCAGCCCTTACTTCTTTCATTAGAAAAATTATTGGATAATAGAAGGGCCACAATACAGCCTTATCCACGATAGTATTAACAATATATCCTAAAATAAATTCAAGTTTAGAGCGCATATTTATTACAAATCATTCTCAACTTTTTTACAACCTGGCTCTAAGAATCATAGCAAACCTCGATAAAGCTCTACGCTTCATCGAACTACAAGCCTCTTCTGGGTATATTTTTTTAGATTTTTTATTTGTTTAACTATTCTTATTGAGACGCCTTCTTGTCCATATAAGTTTGACCGTTTGTATTTACCATGCTTTAACTGAACTTTTACTTTTTTTACAATCTCTTCTTTTTTTGGCTTTACTCTTATAACTGCGTCAGAACACTCTCTTCCATCTTGCCTTGAACCAACAAGAACCACTGGAACACCTAAAAAAGATGCATCTCTAATAAAACTAGACGAATTGCCAATTGCACAAACTGCATTATCTAGCAGGGGTATGTATTCTTCAGGTTCAAAATTTTTATATGCACGAAGCTTAACATGTTTATTATCTTCTCTAAATCTACGTATAGCTTGTGATATACCATCTGAACCTGCATCAATATTTGGCCAGATTAATATTGTTTGTATATTAATTTTTTTTATGGCGCCAAGTAATTCTATCATTTGCTCTTCAGAACTACTACATTCTGTCGTAACAGGATGAAATAACACAAGAAGGTAATCTTTGGACAAGTCTAAGATTGACCCAACTCCCATATTTAATGATATATTAGAAAGAGTTAGTTTTGAATTAGATACTACATCTGCACTAGGACAACCGTACGAGAATACACATTCTTTATGTTCTCCCATTTGCACGATATTCTTCTCTGCTTGTTTTGTAGACGGAAAATGGTAATGCGCTAACTTTGTAATTGCGTGCCGTGCAGACTCATCAATTGATCCGGTAACCTCTCCACCCTGAATATGAATTAAACAAAGATTTTGATATACTGCAGCAATAGCTACACCAAGCGCTTCACTACGATCGCCTATCAATAATACAAAATCTGGTGAATGCTTTTGAAATACATTAGATAGTTCTATAACTGCAAGTCCAATTGATTTTGCCATAGTACTTGGCACTGACCCTTCAAGTTCAATATATATTTCCTCAGAAACACCAAAACCATCATTTTTCACTAAATCTACAGCCTTACCAAATCTGTCAAGCAACATTGTACCTGTACAAACTAAGTTTAATTCCACCCCTGAATCATTGCGCATTATATTTAAAACTGGTTTAAGACGCCCGTAATTTGCCCTATCTACCAAAACTGCGCTTATTTTTATAGGTTTATTCATGCTTATAATTTGATAAAATTGCTTTGCAATAAGAATTCAGCCCATTTTAAATCAATTGGTTCATCAATATTTACAATATGACGTTCAACTAAAAATGCTCTGGTTTTGTTGGTAATAATATCATTACTATGCAACAAGCAATTTTTAGTTATAGCATAACAAACACCATTTCTTGCATAAAGACTTTCTAACTGTTGGCGAGCTGTAATGTCTTTTCCTTTTTGGCTGTAATGACTCAATCTTCCATTCTGAATAGTTAACGCTTTTGCTGGATGACACTTAGTATCTAATGGACTAACACAAACCACTGAATCTGCATTATTCTCAATCAATTCTATACAAGTATTTTCAATATCTAAACTGGTTCTAAATGGCGATGTAGGTTCAATAATAAGCAGCATGTCAAATTCCACATTAAACTCTTTTTCTGCCTCTTTAAGAGCGTGTCTCATTGTGTCAATTGCTGTTGCACTATCATTACTCAAAAAATCTGGGCGCAAAAATGGAACTTGCAAACCATATCTTCTGCCCTCATCTGCATATCTATTTGAATCAGTAGAAAGTATTTTTATGTCTATCCAGTCTAATTCATTTAAACATTTAGCTGCTCTAGCAATTAACGAAATCCCTCCAAGAGTTTTCATATTTTTATCTTTAACCCCTTTACTGCCACTCCTAGCAGGAACAACAGCTAATATTTTTTTATCTAAAAACATTTTATTTATTTAAAAAATATATTATTTGCATGCCCAAGCTATATAACTCATTGGAAATGCTTTATTTGGCTTTACTAAATTTGATCTATATTTTTGATCCATTTCCTGTAAATACGGAAAGTGCTCATCATAAAACCATTTCTTTTTTTCTTTTCTAAGCTTTTCAGGTAAATATTCAAATGCATTTTGCCAAACATAAGCTATAACATCAAACACGCCAGTTCCAAATTTATAGCTATCAAACTCTAAACCATTTTTTTCAAACATAACCTTTAAGCCTTCGTGTGTGTACCTAATATAATCATATGGCATATGATGAAGTTCGCGAACTAAACCCTCAAAAATCAAACACTTCCCATTCTTTTTGAGTACTCTTGCAAACTCTTGAAACATCTTATCTTGGTTTTTTTCATGGTGAATAACATTTGGAACAATTACATAATCGACTGATTCAGATTTAACATCAACCAAATCACTAATTCCATTAACAAAATCTGGCCTCCATTTAATACACCTATCATCCCCTAGCCAAGACTCTTGCTCTCCCCATCTATTTTCATGACTGCCTATTACACAATCAATAGATACAGCCTTTTGTTTGTGAAAAATAGGCGCAAATAATGTCCAGCCACCGTAAAAATAAGCCCTTTCTAGAATTAAAACTGTTTTACCAGCGGGTATTGTTTTTGCCAAATCCTCTAATGAATCAAATAAAACCTTAAACTGTGGCCATTTTGTTTCTATTTGGTAAAATCTTTCTTTTAGAAAATCTACATGGCTCAATACACAATTGTTACCCAATTCATCTCTATCACTAAGATTGTTTGTTTTATATTTCATTTAACGCAACCACCTTTCCTTTGTTAGAGCTTATACGACATGCCTCAATTATACGCATCACATTAACACCCTCATCAACTGTACATTTATTTACCGAATGTCCGTCAATAATCTTAATAAATTCTCGTGCCACATCAATAAACATATCATTCCTTTCAAGATTAAAATTCTGCTCTTCCCAACTACGTTCCATACTTTTACTGTATCGAATTTGATTTGGATCAAAACTCCATTCTAGAGTGCCATTATCTCCAGTTACTGAAATATATTTCTCATGTGGACGGCCATATAAATCCAGATGAATAATAACCCGCAAGCCATTTTCATATTTTATTACTATGTCAACATTATCGTCAGTCTCTATATCAAGATTGCTAATCTTCTCAACACTAGCATAAACACTTTTAGGTAAGCCGAACATCCATATCATTAGATCAATAAAGTGACTCTCATCCAATAATGCACCACCACCTAACTCCTTGCTAGCCATAAAAAAATCTTGATAACGCTCCCATGGATGCCAGTCCGCTAAATGCGCACTCATAAAAAACTTAGCATGTAAAGGTTTGCCAACTTTACCATTTTTTAATTTTCTGCGAAATTCAACTAATGGCTGCCACCAACGATATGTGTAACCTAACAACAAACTGCTATTTAATTTATTTAATGAATTATAAAGTTCTATAGCTTCTTTTAAATCTCTTGTTAGAGGCTTCTCAAGAAGAATTGGGATATTTTTTTGCGCAACTACAATGCACTGCTCTTTATGAAACTTTGGCGGAGAGCAAACTATTACACCATCAAACTTATGCCAATACCGATCAATTTTCTCCAAGTTTATAAACTGGAAAACTAAAGACACTTCTTTAGAGGCATCAGACAACCTATCAACATTTGGGTCCATAGCTGATAACTTACAATTCATATTTGCCAAATTACTCAAATGACGCTTACCAACAGAGCCAACACCAAAAATCAATATATGTTTATGGGTCAAGATAACTTTAGAGGCTCTTTTCTAAAAATTCCAAGCAAAACTCTGTAAATATTTTGCTTACGATTATTAAATCTAAACTCACATTCTTTTAAGTGTAAATTAAACATCTTTTTATCCATTCCTTTAAATTTTACCAGTCTAGTTTTAGCATATCCCCAAAATGATTCTATGCCATTAATGTGAGAATTCCCTCTTACAAATTCATTCTTTCCGTGATGCACTCTAAAGTGCTTCTTATAGCCAAAATCTACAAGCCCATTATACCCACGCCAACCATCTGAATGAATAACACTCTCTACGCCAGTCTTACCCTTGATAATCCTTTGTAGAGTAGCACTTTTGCAATCTGGCACTATTTCTGTATACACTTCGTTACCTCTTTTTAACAATCCAAATACTATCGTTTTACCTCTGGCGCCACGGCCGCGTTTTCCGCGGACGCGCCGTGCGCCAAAATAACTTTCATCAACTTCAATCTGACCCACTAGTGGGTCAGATTGAAGCAAGGATAACTCCAAGATCCTAAGCCTAATTGCAGTCAAATATTTATTGACCGTTGGTCTTGATATCTTTGTTAAATGAGAGATTTGAGTTGCACCCAAATCCTCTGAAAATAACAAAATTATCTGCCTAAATTTAGCCTCAGAAACATGGGCATGTTTTACATACTTGTTTTTCACCGACATAACAACATATTATCATGATATTATGCCTCTAAAGTTATCTAGATCTATGTTTATTATTTGATGCCATTAACGCAATTTTATAGAAGTTCTTGCATAATCTTCCGGTTCAAATGGAAGTTCTATAAATAAAGGTACTGTTTTTCCTTTCCAATTATTTAATGCTTTTATTAACTCTATCTCATTAGTTGCCTGGATAGCTTCACAATTTAATCCACGTATGGCATCACACCAACTATCTACACCAATATTCACTGCTCGTTCTGTTTCCACATCATCTGGTGAGAAAGCTGCTACACTTCCATAACGACCATCAGTCATAAGCACAAAAACTATAGGTAATTGCTCTTTAACTGCGAACGATATTTCACCAAAATAAGGAGAAATTCCACCATCACCCATTACACATAGCACTGGATTATCTTTAGAAGATATTGATACGCCAATAGCAGTTGGTATAGCACTACCCATAAAACGCCCTATACTACTACCGCAGAATAAATTTGAACTCTTAGCTTTCCATATAGTCTCGCCAACAGTACAAAAGAAGCCTGTATCAAGTACCAAAATAGTCTCATCTACCATATTCTTCTGAAGTGCATTAAAAGCTTTAGCAGTTAGCCATTGTTCAGATAATAAAGCTTTATATATATCATATTTCTGTTTAGCAAGAATATCAGCACCCCAAGATTTACTTGCTAAACTCTCCAGTAGTATAGTAAATATACCACTCAAATCATTGTTAATAATAAGAAGATCTGGACCAAACCCCTCTTGTAAATCCAAACCAATATTATCAATCATAACCAATGGTACAGAGTATGATTCTATTTTAATTACCTCTGTATTCCTTAGTCCAATAGCTATAATCAAATCAGATTTATACAAAGCACTGCTTTCTGGTGAAAATTTAGTAACCTCACCAGTGATTACACCTGCAGAATAAATTGATGTCTCGTCATAACATCCCTTGGCTGCAGCTGTAGTCACAACTGGAACTTTTATTAAATTCCAATCAAAATTTAAACGTGCGGCCAAAGATCCTAAAATTAAACATGGGCATTTACTATTTTGTAAATACTCTTTTAATATATGTATATATTGCTTATCAATTGGTAATTTTTTATCTTCTATTTTAGGGCTATTGTCTTCAACCGTATTGAAATCACCTACAAGATCCAAATGCACTGGTCCTGGAGGATCTTTTTGGGCCTTTCTCAATAATCGAGATACAACCCCTTTATCACTTGAAAATCCATATGCCTTACACACAGATTGGCAAATTAACTCATGATTCAGCCTCTTGTGTGTTTTAAATAATGGAGTATCTTGTGAATAAGATTCACTAATAGTTAACGCAGGTCTATTCTCATAATAGTTCGATACAATACCCGGCATTAAATTAATAAATCCAGGTCCTTTTATTGTAATAGCTGCAGCTCTACTAATCCCATCTCGGCAACATGATCCAGCCATAAAGGCAGCTGCGGCTTCATGACTCACGGGATAATATTCAACACCTGCACGTTGCAAGCCAGCAATTAATTTTAAACTAGCGCCACTGCCAGTAATTCCAAATGCATATATTATGCCACTATCAGTAAGATTTCTGATAAGTTTTTTCACAATACCATTTCATTTATTTTTAAAAAAATCAAGAATCCTAGAACAGGAAAAATCCACAACCTTATTCACGGCATCAGGGCAAAATCCGCCAATATGCGGAGTAATAATAACATTATTATTATTTTGAGAATATTTCCACAAAGGATTTTTCTCAATATTAGGCTCACCAGATAAAACATCTACACCTACAGAGGATAATTGACCAGATTTCAATGCTTCAACTAAAGCTTTTTCATCTGTCAATTCACCACGGGATGTGTTAATAAATATGGCGCCTTTTTTAAGTTTCCCAATGAGATCTTTATTAATCATTCCAGATGTTTCATCGGATAGGTGGACATGAATTGAAACTATGTCTGACTCTTTCATAATTTCATCTAATGAAATGCGCTCTACATATTTTGGAAACTCATCAATATAAGGATCATAGCCCAATATGCGCATACCAAATGCATTAGCATAGCGAGCTGTCCAACTTCCTAATCGTCCCATTCCAATTATACCAATGGTTCTATCTTTTAATAAAACACCTGGAAATTCTACTCTATCCCAGCCAGAATTTTCCACATGATGGATCGCTCCTCGTAATTTTCGTGCACAAGCCATTATGAGTGACCAATTCAGCTCTGCCGCAGGCGTTAAAGAGTGCAATAATTCATTCTGCCCTTTCAAGGTAAGCAGGGGGATATTACGCTTTTCTAGCGCAAAACCATCAATATGATTGGCTCCTGTTGTCGCGGTTATTACAAGTTTTAATTTTGTTGATTGTGCTATATTCATATCATCGATAGGCACTTTCATAGATGCATCTAGAAAAACTGTGCATTTTTCAAATTCTGGCAATAAAGATTCTGGTGTTGGATCTACATACACCACCTCAAATACATCACCAAGCCGATGGTGTAAAATCTTTGCACCATATTCTGGCCCTGTATAAACAATCCTATCCATATTTAACTCCCATTAAAATCACTCTAAATCATCCCAGGTTAGTAGTTTATTGGCATTCTTACCTGCCTTTAAAGAGCGTCCAATAACTTTATTAATATCACCGTATACAATTCCCGTTCCAGGTTTTTTTAATGTTAAATCTTTTTTGGAAAGTTTAGCTCCAGGAGGAAGATCTGAAACTAGAGCCAAGCTTCTGCCAAAAGTTTTTTTAAGACCTTTAGTACTAGAAACCAATAAATCTTTATCTTTCTTATTGTTTAACGATGTTCTAATTGCTTTAGATCCATTTACTAATTGTTTTAGCTCACTAATAGTTACCGAGGAGCTGACATCTGGACCAAACATCCTTTTATCAAACGTAACATGCGCCTCAATGAAATCCGCACCTAGAGCGGTAGCAGCTAAACCTGCATATATATAACCAGAATGGTCAGATAACCCAACTGGACAACGGTATCTCTCTCTAAGGCCTGAAAGGATCTCTAACCCCCACAACTCTGGCGGAGTGGGATAACTAGAACTACATTGAAATATTCCAAACGGAATAGATTTCTTTACCACCTGATTAATTACATTATCAAGATCAGAGATGCTACTCATTCCAGATGAAAGAAGTAGTGGAATTTTAGTATCTAACAAATACTCTAAAAGAACAGGATTATAGATTTCACCCGAGCCAATCTTCCATTGCTTTACACCTATTTTTTCTAAAATCATTGCTGCTTCAACAGAAAATGGGGATGATAAAAAATCTAAGCCTCGACCACGAGAATGTTTTGCTAACTCAGCCCATTGCTCAGCAGTAAATTCCATTCTTTTCCAGTAGTCATATCGACTTTCATCTTGTGGGCTAAATTTTATCCTCCAAGGCTCTTCAAGAGTGCTTTCTGCTTTAGCGATATGTGTTTGAAATTTAACAGCGTTAGCCCCCGCATCCGCAATTGCATCAATATATGCATGAGCCAAGCCAAGACTACCATCATGCGCCTGAGCCACTTCACCAATAATATAGCAAGAACCGTCGGGAAGGCCAAGATCAGATGGCTTGTAATTATGCATATTAAATAACCCCTGCCCTGCTAATTGATAGGTACCCGTAAATGAATATATAAATTATCACTCTGATGGGTATTTTCTAAATACGCCTTCCAAAGGCCGTCAGCAAGTATATCAATCCCTTTAATTTTTTTCATACCAGTGGGTTGCTTGTCTCGCAACCAATGCATTGTATTTGCCATACCATATCGGTGAATATATTTTGTTTCTATCACTTCAAAACCAGCTGAACGCGCACAAAATTCAAGACTTTCACTGTTAAAATACCAACGATGTGGAGTCCTATAAAAAAAAGAAGGGAAATCTTCTGGTAGTAAAGACATTAATATATCATCTCTATTTGGTGTACTAACTATAAAATCTGCACCTGGCTTTAGCAAGGCCAATATTTCTTCTAAAAATAATTTTGGATTTAATACATGCTCAATTACTTGTATTGAAAAAGCTAAGTCAAAACTATTAAGTCTTTGCTGCTTCACGCAATCATCAATAGACCTATAACCCATATACCCTTTATCAATAATACTGTCCAAATAAGGCTGGCAAGGCTCAATTCCAACTTGATATTTAGATATATTGTTTACTGCATCAAGCAATGAGCCAGTGCCACAACCAACATCAAGAATATATTTATTGCGTGCACTTAAGGGCCACATTGATTCAAATGTAAAACGATTAAGAAGCTCGTGTTCTTTTATTTCATTATTAAGAGCGAGGCTTTGATTTAGTTTCTCTCTATATTCTCCAGTCTCATAATATTCAGGCGGAATACAGTCTGACTCCAATAGTCTTTGAACACTACATTTTTGACATTGATACACCAATGCACCGTCAAGAAACTGTCCATACACACCATCTCTTATGATGCCAGAATATACATTTTTCCATTTGTAATTGCCACAAATATCACAAGGTGCATCATACTCTGTCATTTGCTACCCTCTACCACTTCAGTAATTGTCTCAACATATTTATTTAATGACTCCCCTTCGATATCATTAAAGAATTCCTTAAAAACACTCTTACGTTTATTTAATATATCACCGTCAACAATTGGGTGATTCATTAAATCTATTATCATCTCCTTTAAATGGCTCTTATTATTTGCAACACTAAAAATATCCAAGTGATTTCTCCAAGTAAAATCTTTATAATTTTCAGTTATTCTATAATTCTTAAATACTGGCAATATAACTGGCTTACCTGATATTGCAGACTCAATAGCTGTACTAGATTGTAATGCACAAATTATATCACTATTTAATATTAGCTCATGAACATCAGCATACGGCTCTACTGAATAATTATCAGCCTTTTCTTTATTAAATTCAATCTCGTCAAGAACTTGCTCATAAAATAACCATGACCTCACATTCATCATTATTTCTTTAGGCTTAATAATAAAATTAATTTCTGGATGTTCTACAGCAAGTTCAGCTATAGCAACATGCACATCTCTAAACAATGACTTGCGTTCGCGCCATATAGAATATGCATACTTATATTTATAACCATTTGGCGGGTTACCATTTTTTCCAAATAAACTCATATCATATGGAAAATAAAATAAAACAAACTGCTTCTTTCTTCTTTTAGTTTGGCTGTTTCTATTTTTTAGTATATTTAAGTATTTATCCATTCTCAATGCACCAATTACACTTATATCTTTTTCTTTACAATAATTGCTTTCTAAGAATGCATCCTTACATGTGTGATTATGAACAATTATATGTGAACCATAAAACTTATACTTTAAATTTCTCTTAACTACTTCATCATAAAATCTATACCCTTTTTGCAATAAACACTCTCGATACAACATAATATACGGAATGCCAATATTTTTTGCTGCTATCGTCCAATCTAAATCTTCTATATACTTATAGTTCACAGTAGTTATACAGTCAACCTTTATGATTGATAATAGTTGAATTAAAGACTCTTGCATAAACTTTTTTGCCAAAACTACTTCTTTATAAATTGAATCACCTGATATAGACCCAAAATAATCATCCAAAGATACATTGTTAATATTGCTGTAAATCCTGCCTAAAAATAAAACTTGCCATTTTTGTCTAATGGTTAGTACTCTAAATTTTGATACACTAGCTAGCATCTCAAGATCTCCACGGTACCTATCAGAATCTAGTGCGAGAATAGTTAGACGATCATTAGCCTTAGAATATATAGTTTTATTTTTTCCATTAATCGTTCTCTCTCTTATAAATACCCTTAGAATAAGTGCAGCAATATAATAGTGCTGATTATTTACAATATATAAAATTATTATTTTTAAAATTTTTATTATAAAATTCACTATTTACCAGTTAGAAACAACATATTATTAACAATCTTAGCTTATATTAAAAATTAGCATTTTTATACCATTCATTATTAGACAAAAGGGTGTTATGATTACCAACACCTGTAACCACTCCACTCTCCAATACAATAATTTGCTCATAATGACTAATATGATTTATGTTATGTGAAATAACAATTATTGTTTTTGTAGTCGTGTGTTTAATTTTATCAATTGTTTTGTTAAAATTATTTCCAGACACAGCATCAAGACCTGAAGTTGGCTCATCAAGTATTAATAACGATGTATCTCTTAATAATGCACGAGCAAGATCTATTCTTTGTCTTTGACCTCCTGATAAATTAGAAGCTCCTTCAAGCAGCTCATAATTAAACTCACCTGGCAACTGCATTATAAAATCATACGCACCTGATAATTTAGCCACACTTACAACCTCCTCTTTTGTTGCATTACCCTTCCCATATGAAATATGGGAAAATATTGTGCCATCAAAAAGCTGTGGGTCCTGTGGAACAAACGATACAAATAAAGAAAGGAGGCTTTTAGAATAGTAACCTGAATTAACGCCATTTATTTCAATACACCCTGTAGTGGGCGCTCTAAAACAAGAAACGATATCAATCAATGTCGATTTTCCACTACCGGATGGTCCGACTATTGCTGTTAATGTATCTCTTTTAAAATCTAAATTTATATTAGAAAGTGCGTTAAATTTAGAAGATTCATATTTGTAGGTAACTTCTTTTAAAGATATTATATAAATCTCTTTTATAGAGTCAATCAGCATATTTTTTGCAATATTAGATTTACTCTTATCAACATCTTTTTGCATTTCGTCAAATATTCTGTTTACTGATTCAATGGGCCCTCTTGCTCTATTTATATCTTGTTTCTGCTTCATAATATTTTTAACAATTGGAATCATTCTGACCATAATAATAAGGTATAGCATAATAATAGAGAAGGGCATATTTAGTACTTCTAATGCAATATATAACATTGTTAAACTAACAGCTATAACTACAGGTTCTAGAAATACATCAATACGAGCCTTTAATAAATGCAGCGAAAGGGTTAGTCTTCTTTGCTTTTCAGTTAATGCTGAAAAAAAAAAAATTTCAGGTGTAGTTGTGCCTGAAAGCCTAACCAATCTTGGCGAACGAAAACGATTAAGTAAAAATGATATTATTACTGAATTATATCGACTATTCTTCCTGCCAGCTTGAGTCGTTGCCCTAACCCAGCGCATTGGTAACAGAATACTGATAAAAATCATAAATAGAGAGAGTAGTGTCAACTTATATGACAGCAACATTAGCACAATAAAACCACCAATTCCTGATACCAATGTTATTAAGTATTTAATTGGAAGCATAACACCATTAACCGCAGCATTAAGCTCAGTAGTAGTGCAATTTGTCATATAGCCTATACTTACTCGATCGTAATATTCAGGTGATACTTGTAAATAAAGAGACATAATTCTATCTCTAGTTTTCTTTAGTGTTAAACCAAAATAATATGACTGAGCATATTGACCAATAAATAAAATAATTTTACTAACAAGAAAAACAAAGAAAGTTGTTATTAAAAGGATTTCTGTTGTTATGCTTAATCCAATTACTGAATAAATTGAATCCATGTATTCAATAATATTGTTTTTATGCTCTGCATCTACACTCGGATTAATTGTTTCAAAAAGAGGTAAAAATACGCTTATACTAATCAATTCAACCGTAGTAGATATAATGGCAATTAGCATGAGTAAAACTATAATTTTACCTGTTAATCCGTACCTGTAAAGTTCAGACCTCCACTTTAATAAGTTTAATTTCATATTATATTAATTCCTACCGTTAGCATTGCACACACCTAAAGTATCCCTATTTTTAATAGACTACATCTTGAAAGTTGTAATTAAATTTTCCCATATTTACCCCATAGAATTTCTGCTATCTCAAAGTCTTCTTTCCAGTCTATATCAAATGATTGCTTCCAATTTAGCGTATATAAAAATGGATTTATTCCAATTCTGTCTTTATACTTATCATAGTCTTTTAAATCTAAAATAAAAACTCCACTATTGACTTCATACAGTGGATTGATGACTTGAGTTTGAGGCCATTTTTCTTTATTTCTGTCATAATTTACAGGGCCACTTCCGTCCCAAATAAATTTTTTCAACCTTGTTACCGTCATTAAAGAATCATACTTTGTTAAATTCTTTAAATACTTTTCTATCGTATCTTCATATACATTTTTATCAACAAATGGAGAGGTCGTATGCGTCCATACAACCACACCTGTTTTAACTAGAGAAAACATATAGTTAATTAATTCTATTGTTGTTGTTTTAGATAAAGCCAAAAATTCAGGCCTATCGTCAATAACAATTCTTTCATCATTAAATAACAACGCTATTTTTTTTACTTTGTCATCATCCGTAGATATAATTATTTCATCAATATTTTTTACCTGAACTAATTGTGATATTTTAATAAAGGTCAAACCACCTTCTATGTCAAAAAAGTCACGAGTATTCTTTCCTACAACCCTCTGGCTGCCTTTCCTTACAGGAACAACAATGGAAATTTTTTTTCCGTCTACCATGCACTCCAACCTCCGTCAACAGAAATAACTTCACCTGTTACATACGAAGACATATCAGAGGCCAAATATATGCAAGTATTACTTATATCTCTCGGTGAACCCCATTTTTTCATAGGTATCCTTTCTAAGGTAAAATCATATAATTCATTATTTTTTTTAAAACTTTCTGTATATGATGTTTGGCAAAAACCAGGGGCTATTGCATTTACTCTTATTCCAAATTTTGACCATTCCAATGCTAAAGATTTTGTTAAACTTACAATTGCACCTTTTGAAGCCCCATACCCAACAAGCCCCGGCAATCCTAAGGTCCCTACTATCGAAGCTATATTTATAATACTGCCAGATTTTTGTTTCACCATGTAATTACCAACCTCTTTGCAAAGCAAGAATACACTTCCTGCGTTTACATCCATTATATTGCGCCATTCTTGATACTCTATTTTTAAAAAATCCTTTCTAAACCTTATACCGGCATTATTAACTAGCACATCAATTTTTTTAAATTTATCAAATACCATTGACACAAAAGACTTTACAGTGGACTCGTCAGACACATCACCCACTTGAAAACAAATATCTGTATCGCAAGCACCCAACACTTTTAGAAGTTTATTTAAGTCTTTTTTATTTCTTGTGATTAAACCAAGTTTTGCTCCTTGATTCCTAAACGCGATTGCTGTTTCATACCCTATGCCTTTTCCAACGCCGGTAATAATGCATACTTTGTTTTTTAAGCTAATAATATCTTCCATTATTTAATAATATACTTAAAAGCTTCTTCTATATATTTAAATGGAACTTCTTTATACACAGAAGCTTCTCCAATATTTTCAGATAATATTAATCTCAAATAACCACCAATTCTTTTCTTATCCTTTTTTACATTTTGAATACATTGTTTAAATAAAAAATCTCTGTTAATTTCTAGCATTTTAGTATTAACAAAAGTTGGTAAGCCATATAATTTCATTATTTTTAAATATGATTTCTCAATATCTCCTGAAATTTTTAAATATTTAGTTGCAATGTGTGCCACCGCTATAATGCCAATAGAAACACCTTCTCCATGCCTGTATTGTTCCTGATTATTTTTCTCCGTTGATATTTCTATAGCATGCCCTAATGTATGTCCATAATTTAATAATAATCTCTTGCCCCTCTCCCTAACATCTCCTAAAACATGGGAAATTTTAATTTTAATTGCTTTAGATAAAAAATATATTACATCTTTTTCTTCTCTATTAAGAATGCTGTTAGCATTCATTTCCAAATAACCATATAAATCTTTATCACTTATAATTGCACATTTTATAACTTCTGCAATACCAGATATATAGTCCCTATCCGGTAATGTATATATCAAATCAAGATCCATTAAAATAAATATAGGGTGATGATAATTTCCAATAGCATTAATTGTATGCCTATAATTGACTGCTACTTTACCTCCAACACTACTATCCACCATAGCCATCAATGTTGTAGGAATATGCACTAAATTCATACCTCTATACCAAGTGCTAGCAATAAATCCAGCTAGATCTCCAATAACTCCACCACCAACCGCCAGAATTGTAGAATCTCTTGCTAAATTATTTTCTTCAAGAATAGCGTAAATTTTTAATAATTCATTAAAATTCTTATTCCCCTTGCCGGCATTCATGAAATAAACATGAACAATATAATAATTATTATTTAAGTCTGAAATTATTTTTTTAACAATTGAATCTTTAAAAAAAATATCCGCAACAATTAATACTTTGTTGTTTTCAGTTTTTTTACTTAGTAAGGAACTTATTTTGTTTACAATACCATTCTTTATATAAATTTCATATGAACAAGAATCAAGATTTACATTAATATTTGGCTTTATATTATTCACATTATTGTCCATAAAGCATGCCAGAATTAACAATCAACTCTGCAATTTCAAGCTCTTTATTGCTGTTGACTTCAAGGCCTTCAAAATTATCAATAATCTTTATATATGGATTACTCCCTATACGATTTACATTACTCAAAAAAACATTTCTTTTAAAAACATACATTAGACCTTGCTCTAAAATAATTTTATCTAAAGATTGCAATTTAGATGAATACTTGTTTTTATCAAAATTTAAAGGTTTGCCCTTAAACCAAGCATATTTGTAAAACTCTAATGCAGGAAATGCCGAATCAAACTTACTATTTTTAACATTTTCTATACATTTATTTATTGTTGATACTTGCATAAAAGGACAGTATGGGTGCAGTAAAACTATAATGTCCGCTTCATCATCAGAAATAAACTCATTTATTATTTGCTCTGTTAATATTTTTTCATCATCTAGATATATTGGTCTCTTCTTGTATTTAACTTTTAAATTATTTTCTATATATTCTAATATCCTGTCGTCTGATGAATAGATAATTACATCGTCTATCAACTCCGAAGAGTTTAACAGTTCTATACTATAATTTATTAGATACCTTCCAGCAAGTTTCTTTAAATCCCTATCTTCACCATAATCCATCCAAAAAGGTATTAATCCTATCACTTTCACTTTAAAAACTCCTTAGTAAGCACTATAAAACCACCTTATACTCGGATTATAGTTGTATCATTAAAAACAGAATCATAAAAGTCATCCATAAGACCTACATAGCTCTTATTGCCATACACATGATATTCAATAAACTCTTTATTTTTCTCTTGTTTAGTCATATTGGATAACTCTTTGATAGAACACTGCATAAGACTCATCAAAGATGAAAGGTTATTGACCAAAATACAGGCATTATTATCTTCAAAAATTGTTGTATTACCATGTAAATATTTTGGCATTATAATGGGAACATTATCCATTACCAGCTGGAAGGATATGCTACTACCGTAAACAATTCCAACATCTGCCCATGAGGATAACTCTATTGAACTAATATTAGCAGCATCATATCCGCCATTATTTTTTTTAACATCTATTCTATTTAAACCGTTTCTTGTATGAGGTTTATAAACAAAGTTTATACTATCGCACAAAGATAGGGCATTCATAGTGGCAATTAAATCATCAACATATACATTGTACTTTGGATGAGTTATAAATAATACAACATTCATTTTTTCTTTACTACCGTATGCAAAGCTATTTCTTTTTACAACACTTCTTCTGTACTTAGAAATCCATTCATATGTATATCTTATAGAGCCAATTTCATACACCCTATCTAAATATTTTTCTTCATAATTTGGCATCATCGATGTGCTAAAATATGATTTTTTTTGACCCATTCCACCAACATACCTGTCACAATACCTTCTCTTTATTCGTGGTTTCGATAGTCTTAATAATATTTCTTTAATCGGTGTTAACTTTATTTTATCTTTCTGAAGCGGATCAATATTTGTATATATTGAAGAACCATGAGCATAGCCTACTACTGCAGTATTCTTATTCTTAGCATATTTTACAATAGCTGAACCATAAAACCCGAGCTCCTTTCCTTGGTCAATCATAATTACATCTACATCCAGATTTTCTGAATTTTTATTAACTTCTCTTTCTGTTAGATATAAAGCTAACAACTTAAGTCTTGATAAAAAAATCTTAAATGGAATAAAAAATGAATTTTCTTTTGCTCTGCCGGAAAATTTAACTACCCTCAGATAAAATTTCATAAATACACGATACCGTTCACTGAAATCCCTATCATATTCTATTGGAATTAAATTATAAGTGTCTTTAAGATAGCTTACATGGTCCTTGCATGTATTTAAATCGCTTAATCTTGTATAGCATAGCACAACCTCTGACTTGCCATTCAACAATAGATAGTCTATAAAAGGCAGTATATTGTCAGTATCATTATGTGAATTTATAAAGATTGTAATTTTTTTCATGTTGCGTTATTATGGCTCCACTAGTTGTTATTTACTTTTCAGTATGAATTATTTTCTTGGAGATTAATTCTTGCAAATCTAGAAACATCTTAGTTTTTTCTATTTCCCCTGACTCAAATCCAACTCCAAGCTTCTTTTCTAAAAATAACATTAATTCAATATGTGTTAGAGAGTCCCATCCTGGCAATAGATTTATACCTGCATTTTCCAAACTAGCATTCTCTTCTAATTCAAAAAATTCCTTCACCAAAAGCTCTGCTGACTTATTGCTAATTAATGAATCTTGAGGGGATCCGGACCCTTCTACACTTACATCAAGTGTATTTTTAGTTGGTTGTGAAAAAAATCCCCATTTACCACGCCGCAAACCTGAAGTCTCAAGCCACAAGTATGGATCTTCACCCCCACCTTTCTCTAAAATAGCTTCTACTACAACTTCAGCAACTTGTTCTGGTAACAAAACATCTGCCCCATCCTTTCTAAGTTTGTCAGAAAATGGGGTTTTAACATACCCAGGCGATACCACTCTCCCCTCTATATTGTGTTTTTTATATCTACTATGCCATGCCAAAAGATACTTGCTAGCTGTTACTTTTGCTGCAACATAATTCTCCCATCCTTGAGGAAAGTATTCTATTGCACTTGACCCAATAACTACAACTCGCCCATTTTGATGTGCTAACCATACTGGGGTTAAAACTTTAAGCATGGTAACCAATGACTGATAATTAATAGCCATATTCTGTATCATTGGCGCATCTACAGCTGGACTGGCTAAATGTATTAAGCCTGTTATTGCCTCCTCTTTGAGAAGCTCTTGCATCATCAATTCTATGCCTTTTTGGTCTTCTAATTCTGATGCCACAGATAAAGCTCTTACACCAAATTTACGACACTTTTCAACCAAATTTTTAGCTTCTTTTTCTCGTCCGACTCTATGTTGTATAAGTATTGAAATTCCTTTTTGTGCTAAAGCATAACAAACAGATCTGCCAATAGCACCAAGTGCGCCTATTACCAATATTGTTGGTTTTGGAACACTGTAAATCTTATTAAATTCATTATTATTTAAGGATTTTGATTCAAAATCATCAGATCTAACTTGTACAACCATTTCAGCCTCAACGAGAACTTTATCTTTATTCAATAGTAGTACTTTTAAGTCTAGTACTTGACGTGCCTCATTTATGGTCACAATCTTTGCTGAATAAGTTATTTCTTTATCATATGGAACTGCCTCAATAGCACGCATATGATTAGTTAAATATAATGCGCTATCTCCTGGAAGCATCATTCCTGCTATCGCAGAAAGTGGTAAAGTTGCCAGGTGCAGAGGTACTATTGGCTTGCCAAAATATGTTTTAGATGCATAAGACCTATCATGATGCAGAGGATTATTATCTCCACTAATTTGTCGGAATTCTTTAAATATTTCTATATCCCATATTCTAGTAAAAATAACATGATCTCCAACAGAGAAATCTTCAAACTTTCTTTTATGATTTATTTTTTTACTATTCATGTAATTGTAGTTACCTCTTTTACTGTTAACCATGTAGGTTTTTTTACACCTAAATCTTTTGTTAAATCAAGCGTCCAAATTTTACGCTTACTATCAGGATAAAAGCCATGGTCTTCATACAATTTTTGCACTGGAATATTGCGTGGCGTTTTTACAATATGTCCAATAATTTTGTCTATTTTTTGTCTCTTACATTGCTCACAAATCCAAGCTAAAAAACCTGTTTCAATACCTCTCTCTAAAATACGGCACGATAGAAGAAAAAGCTCTATTATTGCACTTCCTGCTAAACTATCATAAAAAATTACTCCAACACCAATATTTTCTTGTTCAGTAAAACGGTCCTCTAAACCAAGCACGTAAATAGTTCGCCCTGAATTTGTTAACTTGTCTAATTCAACTCCTGTGTATCTAATTGTAGTAGTGTTAAACTGGTTAGTTTTTGTAATCAGCTGTACAGCTCTAGAAATATTTATTCCAGATAGTGTTGCTATATAAAGATTAAGTTTTAGACTAGCAAGAAACCCTTCTGGAGAAATATGATTTATACGATCTTTCTCCATTAGTCGTTTGTTGCTATACTGCTTAGAACGCTTTTTATCTTCATTATTAATCCTTACCTGCTCAATATAAGGGCAATCTAACAGTGCTTTACCATAATCAGCAGAATCATTTGGCAGTTCAAGTACTTTGACGGCAGGTATATTTTGCCTTACTTTCTCTCTTTCTACCGGATTATCATCAATAAAAAGAATGTTCTCTAAACCTAACCCTAACTCATCTGAAATTTTTAAGATATTGCACCATTTTTCATCCCAATTGATACGCCATGTAGCCAAATCCTTTTCTCTAAACTGCATATCAGTTAATATGTTAATTGCACTTAAAGCATCTTCTTCATTGTTTTTACTTACAATAGCCACAGCAATACCACTATCCATTTTATTTTTAATAACTTCTTGGAAATATTTAAATGCATTCCCTGGATAATCTCCTCCTAATTGCAATTCTTCAATGCCATCCTCACCTAAAACTCCTTTCCATAGTGTGTTATCCAAATCTACAACCATAAGTCTAGCATTTCTGCCAGATTCTGCCAGTACAATTCCTGTTAAACGCTTACCAAGATAATCAGAAAATAAGTTTGAATATGGAAACTTTCCGATAAACCACAAGCGCTCATCTTCAATACTTCTTTCAGTAAAAGAACCATACCAATAATCAATATCTATCACTTCAACATTACTAAAACCATATAATTCTTTAAGTAATAGCTTATTTTTGGTATTTAAATTAACCTTATCTTTACCAGTTTTATTTTCAGTATTAAAAATAGAAGTCTTACTATAAGTCAAGCTAGTAACGTAGACCACTCCCCTGGTATATGATGACGCTTTTTGTATAACACCTATATATTGTAGAAGTTTATCATCATTAATACTGTTAACGTCTTGTAATAACTTTTGACAATATACGTCTTCTAGCCTATCTAGAAAAAAAATATAGTCAGGGTTAAAATTCCACAAATTAGAGTTTTTATCCATTACCATTTGGTAGGATTGCCCAAAAGGAGGCGTATAAACTTCAATGTTCTGGTCATTTATCATTCTTTCCAAACTTTTCTGTGTAGACTTCTCCACTAATTGCAAATTAGACTGTCCCAGTAGCGCCACTTTTAACGCTGGCCTTTTGCTACGTAATTTTATATTTTGTTCTTGATAAAGTAAAATACGTGGTTGCTTTACAAAAGAGTTTTTATCTATTAATAAATATTCATAACAAACTTTTCCTAATGCACTAGCCGTAGTTGATGAAATTATTGCGCCAGCTAGTTTATTATCAAAAATTTTATTATTTTTACGTAATTGATGTATTACAGAATTAAAATTATTAACTGGCTTTAACTTATGTTCCCTTGCAAACATTAAAGCTTTAGTTTTAAGTACTCCATTGCCAAAATCCGCATTGCCCATGAAAGTCTTGAAAGATCGATAAGGAACCTGTGCCAACTCTTCCTGATGGTGTAATTGTGTGCAATATTTCCACTCATTGCCAAACATTATCAAGCGTGCCTTCTCTTTTTCAAATAAAGCAAACGGAGAATCAGCTCCAAAAGTAGTTTTGTGCTTACAATCAAGTATTATTGTAGCTTTTGGTCCTGCAACAGCAAAAGAGTATATAGGGTGTTGTGTTCTAATAACACCATCCAAATTCCTAAACCAGTCTCCTAGTATTCCAACCTCAGAATTAGAATATAGATAATGATAAGGCCTTCCTTCACAAAAACTAAAGGTAAAGCATGGTACTGCGAATGTGATTCCTTCTTCTATTAATCGTTTAATTGCTGACAGAAAATACCACTTTACGACACTCCAATCCAAGTTAAAGTTTATAAGTGAAGAGTGCAAGACAACTAGTTGGTCATCTTTCTCAATATGCGTCTTTAAAGTACGATAAAAACTCTGCTCAGTCATTAAATTTTTGATATAAGTAATCCTTGTTCATTTAGTGCTTTTATAGCTGGTAATAAATCCCATAATGGTACATTAATTTTTGACGCAATACTTAAAAGGTCATTTTCTCCATCACAATAGGCCCATAAATTAAGAAGATCCATTGCTGTTAATTTTCCCAAAACTGTTGCTGTACTACCCTTGCCCTTTGATAATGTTGGGAAGAGTCCACGTTTTCCAAATTGTGGTTCGCATGGCATTGTTGTAATCATAATTGCGTTCTCCTCCAAACACTCTATACAACGTCGTATCGCCATATATCCTCCACCAAGGCCTTCTGGCGTAATAACGGTTAAATCATCAAGGGAGGTATGGTACTCTGGATAATGCCAATATAAAGTACGAGCAACAGTTACTACTGGGAGATCTACTCCAATACTACAATATTGCCTCTCATCACTACGACGATCAAGGAAATTGTATTGCGTATAGTTTGCTGCATGATGCTCCAAAACATGTTTTGCTGCTCTAT
>Ga0257122_1000533_pt1 | contig 32706 bp, 29 predicted proteins | sample SI106_120metaG_FD_190146 | JGI IMG/M metagenome (GOLD analysis project Ga0257122, IMG submission 190146) | Marine microbial communities from Saanich Inlet, British Columbia, Canada - SI106_120 | ecosystem: Environmental > Aquatic > Marine > Inlet | place: Canada: British Columbia | collected... | reverse complement strand
ACCAAAATCGAGAATCTTCAAATTCAAAGGATTGTCATTGAGCACGAAGATATTGCGCGGCTTGAGATCGCGGTGAATGACCCCCTGGTCATGCGCGGCCTGGAGCGCACTGCACATCTGCTGCACGTAGGGAATGACGTCAGCCGGCGCCATCTTGCCCCGCATTTCTATTTGATCGTGAAGTTCACAGCCCTCCAACAGTTCCATGATGTAAAAGAGGCGACCGTCTTCCGTTCGCCCAAAATCGTAGATATGCACCACGTTAGGATGATTGATTCGAGCGATGGCCTTCGCTTCAGCGGTAAAGCGACTGACAAAATCTGGACTAGATCCCAACCGTGGCGCGAGAATCTTGACCGCAGCGCGTCGACCGATTTCGGGATGTTCCGCAAGAAAGACAGAACCCATTCCCCCAACACCGAGGCGTTTTCTCAAAATGTAGCTACCGACTTTGCTACCTATGAGTTGGTCAACCGACACGCATACCTACCTTAGAGCAAAGCTCACCCGTGCTTGGGAGAGCCCTTCAAGTCCCTCATCGACGAAATGTCTCGATAATGTAGTTTAGCCCTTCTTGTCGCCGAATGCGATACGCATCCGCTACAGGTGGTGCCCACCGCCGTTCTCAGGACTGCGTTGTCATAGGACGCTTTTGCCCGAAGGTCGCATTGGGTGGCACATGACCTGACACGCCGTCGCAGCCAATCGGCCGTATTGGGAATCTGCTGAGACGTCGTTATTACTGCGACTTACGACGTTCTGAAGGTGTGAACGTACGCTGGCACGGCGCCTGCAAAGACTTCTGCCGTGAACCGAGGAATGACGAACGATACCAAACGGGAGAGACGAATCGATGACCCATACAAATAGAAAGCAAAAACTCGCCGGAAGAATGAAGACGAGCCTGGGCGTGGTGGCCGCGTTAGCCTTCATAGCGACGCTCGCCACCGGATGTGCCGAGGAACGTATCATGTCCATTAACCACTATATGCGTACTTGTGCAGGTGTGGGCCCGAGGATGTGTATGTTGCACAAGGACCAAACGACGGAAGGCAGTTGGTATAACTTCTACTCCGGTATTCAGGGGTTCGAATATGAGTGGGGGTATGCCTACGAACTTCGGGTCGCTATCACCGATGTGGCAGACCCGCCCGCCGATGGTTCGTCGAAGAAATATCATCTCATTGAGGTGATAAAGGCAACGCCTGTCACGCCCGGAACGACGTTTGAAATCGCGGGGCACCCCGCAGAGATCTCGGTTTCCGATACTTCGCTGAAAATTCTGACAGCACCCGAAATGCTCTGCAAGAGTGCCGAATTATGTGCTGACCTTCGTGACCAATTCGCCAAGGGGCCGACCGATTACGTAACGCTTACTGTCGCCCACCCCGAATTGGCGGGCCAGTCGATGGTTGTTCAGAGTTTCAGCATCACGTCTCCATAGGCTCCTGGTGGGGAGCCTATGGAGAATCCCTCCCTTGCGAGGGCCCGCAGACGCGGTCCCTCTACCACCACGGCTCAGAAACCCGGAACGAATTTCCGATCCGTGGTACTAGCTGCCAAATTCGTCGGCGTAGTCGGCTATCGAGGCTTCGATAACCGCTTGGGCTTGTTCTCGTCCGTAAGACGCGCCAATTGTAACGGTTCGTTTGGTGCCGGGAAGAAGTTTATAGGTTGTAAAATAGTGGCGCAGGCGATCGACTAGAATCTGAGGGAGGTCGCTGATTTCGTCGACCCCCTGCCAATATACGTCATTGTCTAAGACAGCGATGATCTTATCGTCAGCTTCACCATCATCCAACATGGGCAACCCGCCCACCACGCGCGCGTTGAGAATCACTTCGGCGCGGTTGATCGGGCGTTCGCTGATCACACAAATATCCAGCGGATCGCCGTCTCCACGCTCTGCATTGGGCATCATCTTCTTGACGCGTTCGCCGCAATACGTACGGGGGACAAAGCCGTAGAGCGATGGTGGATGAGAACTCGTTCGCTGAGGCCGGTCAACGCGCATATAGCCCGTTTCTTTATCGACTTCATATTTGACGAGATCGAAGGGCGTGATTTCAACGTAGGCTTGAACAACCCTCGGAGCGTCTTCGCCGACTTCCAGACCGTGCCAGGGATGCGGACGCCAGCGATAAAACGGGGCAGGAAAACTCATTGAAGGGACTCCCTAAGGTTGCGTGAGCGTAAGCATACGCTCGTATTGCCGGTGAGTCTCTGGAATTTAGGCGAAAATATGGGTCGCAAGCGATGAAGATATCGCTCCGTCACGCGGTATCGTTCATACTACGGTCATGTCCAACTCGCTCATGAATAGACCTGGCGGTGATTCAGCGACCAAAGGAATCGTCCCCGCCGTAGCAAGCGCTGTACTTCCTGGCCTTGGCCAATTGATCAACGGCCAAGGAGATAAGGCTCTGGGGGGTCTTCGTCGTCGCAACCCTCGCCGGATTCGGTTTTTGGAGCGCCATCCCCGTCATCGGCACGCTGGCCGGTATCGCTGCAGGGGGCACCTGGATTTATGGTGTGGCAGACGGCTATCTGACCGGCCGTAAGAAACGTTAAGCAGTGTACTCGACATCCAACCATCTGGCTCGCTGGTGGCATCGGGACGATGGCGATCGTATCGTCTGTGAACTATGCCCGCGAAACTGTCGGCTTCATGACGGCCAGCGCGCGTTTTGTTTTGTGCGCAAGGCCGAAGGCGGGCAGATGGTGCTGACTTCCTACGGGCGGTCCACCGGCTTTTGTATCGATCCCATCGAAAAGAAACCGTTGAACCATTTTTATCCGGGGAGCAGCATTCTCTCGTTCGGCACGGCTGGCTGCAATCTCGGTTGTCGGTTCTGCCAGAACTGGGAAACATCCAAGGCGCGTCAGGTCGAGGGCATCAGTCAGGCCGCGAGTCCGGCGGATATCGCCGAGACGGCGGCAGATCGCGGATGCCGTAGCGTGGCCTTTACCTACAACGATCCGGTGATCTTCGCTGAATACGCTATCGACACCGCGAAGGCCTGCAGGCAGCGGGGCATAAAGACGGTGGCCGTTACGGCGGGCTATATTTCCGCCGGGGCTCGTGAGGAGTTTTTCGAATATATCGATGGCGCCAACGTCGACCTGAAAGCGTTCAGCGACGATTTTTACGACAAACTCTGTTTCGCCAGATTGGCTCCCGTTCTGGACACGCTGAAATATCTGCGCAAAGAAACCGACGTCTGGCTGGAAGTAACAACTCTGCTCATTCCGGGAAAGAACGATAGTGAAGATGAAGTCGCTCGGCTTTGCGATTGGTTCGCTGAAAACCTTGGGGTGGAGGTTCCGCTGCACTTCACCGCGTTTCATCCGGACTTCAAGATGAGGGATGGCGAGGCGACGCCCTCCAACATACTTTCCCGGGCGCGCGAGCAGGCTCGGGAAGCGGGTCTTAAACACGTCTACACCGGCAACGTACACGATGCTTCAGGGCAAAGTACCTATTGCGCTGGATGTGGAAAATTGGTGATCGAGCGGAACTGGTACACGTTGGGGCAGTATGACTTGAGCGCCCAAGGTGCCTGTCTTTCTTGTGGCGCCATCTGTGCAGGCCACTTCGAGGGCCAAGCCGGAACGTGGGGATCTCGGCGTCAACGCGTCCGCGAGATCGGCTAACTCAAAGCCGTTGGCCAAGTCGGCCGGCCGGTTGTATTTTCAATCAATGGACTCCGTACAGTGCAGCAATTTTAGGTGGTTGGCGCTATGCCTCGCCGATTGACATCGGCTAACGCGCTGTGTTAATCATGCTTTCGTTACGATTTATGGATTCTACTAAAAGGAAGGAGGCCTGGTCGTGAAGATATTGGTCACCGCAAAACGAGTGCCGGATCCAGAGCAAAAAGTGAAGCTCAAGGATGGGGCTGTGGATCTGACGGGCATGAATTTCGTCGTCAATCCCTTCGATGAATATGCCGTAGAGGCAGCCTTACGCCTAACCGAAACGGTTAGCGGAAAAGCCACGCGCACAGGCGAAGTCGTGGTTCTCTGTATCGGCGGTAAGGATGCAACTCAGCAAGTGCGTAGCTGCCTAGCCATGGGCGCCGATCGAGGCATCTTGGTTGAAGGTAACGACGACGATTTGGATAGCGAACAGGTCGCGCGAATCGTTGCGGCTGTCGCGAAAAAGGAAGAGCCAAACCTTGTCATGCTGGGCAAGCAGGCTGTCGATGGCGACAACAATCAAGCCTCACAGCTGGCCGCAACCTATCTGAATTGGCCGCAAGCATGTTTCGCCTGTGACCTTGAATTGGCTGCAGACAAAGCTGCTCTTACCGTCGGTCGCGAAGTCGATGGTGGTACGGAATACAAGAAGGTTCCGCTGCCCGCCGTTGTGTCCACCGATTTGCGTATCGTGCTGCCCAAGGCCGTTCGCAATGGCGACACGCCCGAAAGCCATGAATACGCAGAAGGCCCACGTTATGCATCCCTGAAGGGGATCATGCAGGCTAAGAAGAAGAAGATCGAGCAGCTCGATATGGCTGCTCTTGATGTCAGTGCTACGGCCAAGGTCAAGACCGTAAGCGTAGAGGCTCCGCCGGAACGACAAGCGGGTATCATCGTTGAGTCGGTAGAGCAGCTGGTCGACAAACTGCAGAACGAGGCGAAGGTCCTTTAGGGCCGCGTTTCGTCTATAGGGAGAACGCTATGGGCAAAGTACTGATCGTCGCAGAACAGCATGCAGGTACGCTGCGGTCTGCAACGTTAAATGCAATAACCTACGGAAAGAAGCAGGTCGAAGCATCGGGTGGGGGAGAGCTCATCGCTCTCTTGGTTGGCGACAATGTTGCCGACGCTGCCGCGGAGCTCGCCAAATTTGGTGTGGATAAAGTCCTCACCGCCACCGATCCGGCACTAGCCAGCTATATGGCAGAAACGCACGGCGCGGTTGTGGCCAATGTCGCGAAAGCGATCGGCGCGGAATTTGTCGGTGGAGCAGCCACGACCACGGGCAAGGATCTCTTGCCAAGAGTCGCAGGGCTTCTCGACGCTGGCATGGCTGCTGATGTAGCAGAAGTTGCTGGCGCCAAGACCTACAAGCGACCGATGCTGGCTGGTAATGTCATCGGCGTGGTGGAGATCTCAACCCCTATCGCTGTGGTCAGCATCCGGCAAACGGAATGGGCCGCTGCGGTCGAGGGTGGCTCCGCTGCCGTTGAGGCGGTCGACGCGGGTCAATTTGACGCGTTGGGTGCAGAAGTTGTTCGCTTGGAAGAAGTTACGAGCGCACGTCCCGATCTCGCGGAAGCCGCTGTTGTTATCGCCGGTGGTCGCGGCATGAAGTCGGGTGAGAACTTCAAATTTGTTGAGACCTTGGCCGACTCCTTCGGCGGTGCCGTTGGTGCCACCCGTGCAGCTTGCGATGCGGGTATGGTCCCCAACGATCTGCAGGTCGGACAGACAGGCAAGGTGGTTGCACCTGATCTCTACATCGCCATCGGTATCAGCGGTGCGATTCAGCATCTCGCCGGCATGAAGGGGTCGAAGGTCATCGTGGCCATCAATAAGGATCCCGACGCACCGATCTTCCAGGTCGCCGACTACGGTTTGGTGGCAAAATGGGAAGATAGCCTCGAAACGCTGACCGCGAAGGTCCAAGAAAGCCGCAGCTAGCCCCTCGCTAAGGACCTACACGTAGGTTCCCCCCCCCCCCCGAGATACAATCGACATAGAATCGACGTACAACCCCAAAACAATCCTGAAGCAGACCCCATCCTAACGGGCCTGCGCTTGCAGCCAGCGGCCCCATCCGGTACAATTTCATCATATTATTCAGGCGAGTTGTAACGGCAGCTGTACGGCGGGGGAAGGCCTCGCGCGTTGTCGTTGTCGGTTGAATCTGCCTGAAATTTTGAATGAATTGATGAAGAGAGATCAACTAATCCTATTACGCTGTGAGCAGGTTTGTCCTGAGCGCTATTCGCTTGGCGGATAATGCACAATCTCACAGCGCATAATTAAGATCCATGGGGCGTAGGCGAAAGCCGAACGTCCCGATCGAGGAGGCAAAAATGGCTAGCCGAGTTTTCCTGCTTTCCGCCGCGACCGTGCTTTTCGCATTCGCCGCCTGCAGCGATGATTCTTCGCCGGCAGACGCCACAGTCGACGCGCTCTCCGATGCGGCGCCTAAGGACATCACCCTTCCAGATAGCGCGGATATCGGCCCAGATCCGGATACAACAGTGGATGCCGGCACGCCGGTGCCAAGTTGTACGGTTGTGGCTCCCAAGCAAGCCGCTACGCTGACGGATGCCGACGATAAAGACAATACCAACAGCACGTTTGACTATGACGTCGTAATCAAGGTCGACAATGCCGACGGTGCAACGTTGGGATTATGGTACGGCGCGCAAGAGCCGCCAGATGGCAACGAACAAAAAACCGCAGCAGTGAGCGGTGATGCAGCCACGGTGACCTTCGCAGACGCCATTCTTCCCGAGGGAACCTATTTGGTTTCGGGCTATTTTAGCGTTGGTGGAAAGAACTACAGCTGTTCGGCGGAAGTTACCGTGCAAAGTGCGTTCGCGACCTGTGCTATCGCTAGCTATACGCCGGCGCTTTCCACAACCTGTGGCAAACATACGTTGCAAGATGGCGATGAGAATACCGCAGACCTGCAGACCACCGTCACGGTCAACACAGATGCCGATGTTACCGAGGTAACGCTCAACGTCGGTGCCCAGGCCTTCACCGCCACGCCCACGGCTGGCGTCGCGACGTTCGATCTTACCCTCACCGAGGGTACACACACGCTGCAGCCGGCCTGCACGAACGCTACGAAAACCAGCAACGGCTTGTCGTCCACGCTTATCGCGGACTTCACGGCTCCCGCGGCCGTTAGCGATTTGGCTTGCACCATTACGAATAACCGAACGGGAGCGTTGCAGTGCACGTTTACAGAGCCCAGCGATGGAAGCGGCGCAGGTGTAGCGAGCTACGAACTTCATTATCTGGCCAACGCCGAAATAGCAGGCGTGAATTTCGATGCGGCGAATGTTGTGAGCCCCGCTCCAACGGTTACGGCAGCGGGTCAAACGAAGACCGTAACCGGGCTGACGGGAACGATCCTCAACACTTATCATTACGCTTTGCGTTCCCGCGATTGCGCGGGCAATGCATCCGATGTGTCGCCGGAAACGTTGGCGAAGGTGGCCTTCCACGAAACGCCCTATGTCGGCACCACGGATAACGACCAGCTCGGCATCTCCATGGAAAGTGGCGACTTCAACTGTGATGGCTTCAGGGATGTGGCTGTCGGCGTAGCGAAGGTTGCTTTTGGAGCGAAGGCGACGGCGGGTGCTGTTCATCTTTATTTCGGTACAGGCACAGGTCTTTCTGCGACGCCCAACGTCGTGATTCAGGGCACCGAGGCCAAAGCGAGTTTCGGTTTCCGTCTGGCTGCTCTCGATTTTAATGGCGATGGCAGTTGTACGGATCTTGCGGTTCAGGCATCTGCGGGCCACGGAACTGTGGACGAAATCGGTCCGGGGCGGGTCTTCCTTTATTTGGGACACGCCACGTGGGCCGCAACGCGAACCGATATCGATACCGGAACCGGTGCTGAGATCATTTGGCAGGTTCCCGCGACGGCCTTGGCAGACGAGCAATTGGGCGTCGGACTAGCGGCACTTGATCTCGACGGAGATGGTACCGACGACTTGGCGATGACCCATTGGCTAAAGACAGGCGCGGATTGGTCGCAGGTGTTGGTGGACTACGGTGAAACGGGGCTTACCCCTCTTGGCGCAGGCGACTCGCCAGCGATTCGCGAAATGCCTACGGCCGCGGATCTATTGCTCACCGGCGGAACCCAGGACAACGCTTTCGGTAGCCCCATTTCGTCGGCGGGGCGGCTAACGGTCGATGGTACCGGCACCCCCGACGCTTTCGACGACCTGCTCATCGGCGCCAAGGGCAAGTCATCTGATTCCGCTTATCCAGGGGCGGCCTATATCCTTCAAGGTCAGGCGCGTGCGGTCAGCCAGGAGACGGTGACGATCAACGATGCGCGGGTCCACACGATCAACGGCGTACTCGCGAGTGGTAACCTCCAGTTCGGCAGCCTTGTAGCAGGCGTTGGTGATATGGACGGTGATGGCGTAGCCGAATTTGCCGTTAGCGACGTTCGCAAGACCAATACCGCAGGACAGACCAAAGCAGGTGAGATTTATATCTTCGACCTAAAAACCGGCGTGCCGACATCCACCGCCGATGCAAAGGCTGTCATTCTGAATGACGTTACAGATGCGGCGAGCGACCGATTGGGCAATACGCTGGCCAACGGAAGCCGTCTCGATCCGATCAAAGGGGCCGACCTAAACAACGATGGCTTTGCTGACTTCGCGTTCGCTACGTATCAGAGCGGAAGCATGGCCCTGCCCACGCTCTATATTGTCTCGGGGGCGGCGACGCTTCCCGCGACCATCGCGGTGTCTAGCTTGACTCAAAAGGTCGTTCCCGACGACGATGTTGTTGCCAAAAGTTACGCCAAGGCGATTACGTTCATCGGCGATGTCGACGGAGATAGCTATACGGATATGTGCGTTGGCGATATCTCTCACAACGTCGATCGTGGCCGCGCGCTCGTCTATCACTAGGCGCCGGGTAAAGCGCACCGGGCTCCAAACCTCAGGCATTACACTCTCATGTCATCCCCCCTAAATCTGGAAAGCCGCCTCGTCGCCGTTTCACGTCAGGTGCATCGGGACGTTGCCGGCGAGACGATGATTCTCGGCCTTGCCAAGTCGCGTTACTACAGCCTCAATGAGACGGGGAGTAGGATCTGGGGGCTTCTACAGCAGCCCATTATTGCGGCAGCTATCGCCGACGTAGTTTCCGCCGAACAGGAAGCTCCCAGGGAACGCATTGAGGCCGACTTGATGGCATTGTTGGCCCAACTTCTCGACGAAGGCCTCATCGAAGTGGCTAGCGTTTGAGGCGTCCGTGCTAGGCCGTATAAATGCACTCGACTCTCTAGACTGGCGGCTATTTTTCCTTTCCACGGCATCTCTGCCGGTGTTGCGCACAGCATTGGCTCTTCTATCTCTCGAGACAGTTGAGGATTGCGTAGCTGCCTCGCTCCGGTTCTTGCCAAAAAGTGGCCGACGCGCCGACCTTGCGAAACTTCGGCGGGCGGTATTTCGTGCAGGCAGGTGGGTGCCAGGAGGACGGCACTGTTTGAGTCGCGCACTCTTGATGCAAACTCTTTTGCGGCGTAACGACATTCCTTGTGAGATTAAGATCGGTGTCAACAAGAGCGAAGAATCGTTCAAGGCTCATGCGTGGGTCGTTGCTGCGGGGCGTGTCATTTGTGGTGATAGGTCAGACCTGGATAGCTTTGTTGAACTGCCCGACTGGCAGGGAGCCGTTCGTTGAGCGGTTTCGTCGCCAGGGCCGAACTGGATGGCGCGCTGCACGCCCGAACGCCCCTTGAGCCTATGGCCAAGGCCATCGCTTTTCGCGGTTCGCTTGCCCATAGCCAATACGGCGACCGTTGGGCTGGTCTAGGAAATCTTCGCCGGAACCGTCATGGTGGCGAGCAAGCTTCGGAGCCCGTTCCCGTTGCTTCCGATAGCCGCCTAGATAATCGCTCGGAGTTGGCGAACGCGCTCGGCTATGAAAGGCAAGAAGCGGAAATCTCCGACGCACAACTGATCTGGGCTGCCTATCGGCGTTGGGGGGAGCGCTGTGTGGAGCGACTGCTCGGCGACTTCGCCTTCGTTATTTGGGATGAGCCGCGTCGGCGAATCTTTGCTGCGCGAGATCCCATGGGTGTTCGCCCCTTCTATTACCATCAACGTGAAAAGACCTTTGTCGCAGCCAGTGCAATCGCGGCGTTGAAGGCCGATCCCGAATTACCCCGGCGACTCGACGAGGGGAAAATCGCCAACTACCTCGCATCGATTACCACGGATCATATTTCGACCAGCTATCGCGACATCGCGCGTCTTCCGCCGGCTCATTGTTTGAGTTTCGACGAAGCAGGGCTGAAAACCTGGCGCTATTGGGCCCTCGACCCAGGGCGGGTGGTGGTCTTCGAAGACCCCAAAGATTACGTACAAGCCTTCGCGGAACTCTTTCAGAGGGCTGTGGAACGACGAATAGATGGCAACGCGCGCACGGGATCGTATCTCAGTGGCGGCCTCGATTCTTCGGCGGTGACGACCGTCGCATCCTCGTCTGGCCAAGCGGGGCCGTGGCCGACATTTTCGGCCGTTTTTCCGTCGGTACCGCGCAGTGATGAACGCGAATTCGTCGACGCCGTGTTGGCGAAAGGCGATTTCGATCCCTATTATGTCTGGGGGGATGAAATCGATCTCCTGGAAAACTTGGAATCTGAACTTGCCCGGGACGACGACATCAGCCCCGGATTCAATTCCTTCATCAATCATGCGTTGCTCAAGGAGGCGGCAGCCCAGGGTATTGAAGTCATCCTCGATGGCTACGATGGTGATACGACGCTATCTCACGGTCGGCGTCTCGTCGCACAACATCTGGCGGCCCTCGAATGGATCCCCCTCATGCGCGAACTCCGGGCGTTGAAGTCGAAGCGGGGCCGAAAGCCCCTGAAAACATTGTGGAACTATGGGGTGGCGTCATTGGCGCCGGCGAGCTGGCGCATGCTTTGGCGCCGTGCTGATGGTCGCAACCCCCTGACCGGCCACCGAGATTGGATCATCGCTCCGGCTTTCGCCGCACGCGTTGGCCTCTCGCATCGATTGGCTGCAGCCGCGGATATTCGGCTGCGCCCCACCGTAAATGAACGACTTCACCACTATCTGCGACTAACAAATATGAATGTACAGCAGCTGGAGCATTCAGGGCATACGGCCGCGCTTTGTGGCGTCGAACAACGCTATCCGTTCTGCGACCGTCAGCTGGTGGAATTCTGTCTGGCTCTTCCGGGGAATATGAAGATGCAGGCTGGCGAAAACCGTTGGATTTGCCGTGAGGCTCTCAAGGGAAAGCTCCCCGAGCGTGTGCGAGGAAGGCTGGACAAGGGCAATCTCTCGTATAACTTCGATGCGGCGCTGCGGCGAACACCCGCGGGTGCGGTCGCTTCGATGATAGCGCGCGCGTCGTCGCGGCTGGCGCCTTACCTTGACGTTGACCGCGTGCAGCATATGTGCTGGGATTACTTCAGAAATGGCGAAAGCCGCCACAGTGGGGTTGTTTGGAAGGTTCTCAAACTCGGACGCTGGCTCGAACTCAGCGGACTCCAGCCATAACAATGAATAGGGACGAATGACCGTGAAAAAAGAAAGTGATCATGTTCAGTGCGAAGACAGTATGTCGCCTACAGGTCCCAAGAAAGCCTATCTTCCCCCTCTGCTGGTGATCCACGGTTCAGTCGCTGATTTGACCCGGGAAGACGGGTCGACCCAGAGTGACGGACCCGAAGAGGGTGATGCTACTTTTTAGACTGTTTCCTCTCATCGTTTCTTTCGAACCCCGTGGCTGAATATACCTACACGGCCTACGGTCTTTCCTTTCGTTCAGACCTTGCCCTTCCCGAACTCAGCGAAGGCGATCCTGAAATCGAATCCCAGGTTTCCATTCGTTTGGGGAGCGTTCCGCATTCGTGCGACTACGGGCATCCCTGGGGGTATCGTGCGCTTGACGAGGGAATCGTCCTCCTGGCGCCCACGGTGGCCACTTTTTGGGTAGGCGGTGGAGATGAGATCATTGTCGATCCCGTGCCCGGTGTGGCTCCGGAAGTCCTCCGGCTCTTTCTCCTTTCGCGCCCCTTGGCGATGCTGCTGCAGGCGCGCGGACTCTTCGCGCTACACGGCAGCAGCGTTTCCGTCGATAACAAGGCGCTTATTTTTGTCGGCACCAAACGGGCCGGAAAATCGACCACGGCGGGGGCGTTTCACCGCCGTGGCGCCACGATTTTGAACGACGATATTTCCGCGATCAACGTGGGGACGAACCCTCCCAGCGTTATGGCGGGGTGGCAGCGAATCAAACTTTGGCCTGATGCGTTGGCGGCCTTGGGACACGACCACAGCTCGAGTGAATTGCTGCGCGATGGTGTGGAAAAACGCGCGCTTTCCGTGCACCGCCCCCTTTCGAGTTGGGCGGTCGATGTCGCGAGAATCTTCGTCTTATCAGCGGGAGAGGAACTGTTGATCGAAGAACTCAAACCGGCTGAGCAGTGTATGGCACTCGTACGCCATGCGTATGCTTCGCCACATTGGGTCGGTAATGACCAAGAGGCAGGGCTCTTCAAATCAGCCAGCGACTTGGCGGAGGCCGTGAGCATCGAATGCCTTCGGGTGCCTCGGGAAATCAGCCAACTAGACGATTTAGTAGACAAAATACTCACGGACCGCGTTTAAACGGCGTTTTTCTTTTCCGCTCTACATTGTTCGCTACAATACATTGTGCTACAAGGCGACGGCCCAGATAGAGGGGCCTAGAGGAGGCATCGCTTGCAAGAAGACAGAAGACCGCCAATCTATCTCAAGAAAGTCGATCTGCTCTCTGAACTATCGGCAGATAAGATTCGCAGCTTCGCCAGTGGGGCGGAGGTTGAAGAGGCACGTCGGCGCCACGTCTTTTATATGTCCGGCGATCCTGGCGATCAGGTCTATTTCATCGCGCAGGGGCGGGTGAAGATCTCCCGCGTCACCCGCGACGGAAAAGAGCTAACCCTCGCCTATCGCAACGAAGGCGAAATCTTCGGTGAACTCTGCCTCGTCGACGGCGGTCCTCGACAGGAAATGGCAGAAGCGATGGAAGCCTGTCAGGTCGTAGTGACGTCTAGAGACGCTTTCGATGATCTGCTCAAATCAAATGCGAGTGTTGCCTACCGATTCGGTCATGTAACAAGTGCGCGCCGGTTGGAACTCGAAGCGAAAGTCGAAGACCTCGTCTTCAAAGATGTTAACGCAAAGCTAGCCGAACTTCTGCTGCAGCTCGGAGACGACCACGGCGTTAAAGAAAGCCGCGGCGTCCTATTGGGCGTGAAAATCACCCACCAAGAAATGGCCAACCTCATCGGCTCCACGCGCGAAACGGTTAGCCTCACACTTTCCCAATTCAAGAAGAACGGCTTGATCGACAACGATGGTCGTAAAGTGATCCTCGTCGATCAAGAAGGCCTAAAGGCATTGATCTAGACCTGGTCGGTTTTAGGTTCTAGGTCTTACGTCTATCCGTTCAACACAATTCCATGGGGAAAAGTAAGACCATCTCGGTCGCTTGACTGGATTAATTGAATGACGACATGCTCTAGGCCTAGAGCAAAAAGTACTGGCAGCGGTTGGCAGCGCACGTGAGGCGCTTCTTAGAATGGAGGAGGTCATACTCTTGGCACCTAGGTGCGGTCGGACACTCTTCGGCTTCGCTCTTCCGTCGCCTCGCTGAAGATGGCGACCGCATGGGCTAAAACGGGGAAAGCAATATGTGGTCCGAACTTGCAGGTGGTATCGAACGGTGTTCGGTGGTTGAGCGACTTTGGCCTTTGGAAATAATTGAACTCTTCTTCACTTTTGCGCCGTGAGTTCGGCACCATCCGCTACGCGAATGGCACCCAGGACGAGCCTGCTCACGGCGTGACGAGTTTTCGGGTCCGCAGTGTCGTCTGCACGCCACGTTTTGGTACCCGAATCAAATTTGAATCACGCGAGCGGCAAAAGCGCGAACGCGATCCGTGTACCGCCGGCAATGCATGGTTATAGGCAGAGACGCACAGCCTCGAAGACAGTCCCCAAAAAAACGCGTGCTATGTTTTCTGTATGAAAAAGACATCACGCCCGTTGCCCCGTCTAGATGACCATGCCTTGCGCAAACGTTTCATGGTCTTGGTTGCCAATGATCGTCAAACTACGGCCGAACTCTTGCGCTGCATCGATGAAATCGACCGTCGAAAACTGTGGGCTGAGGATGCCTGCGGATCGATGTTCGCTTGGTGCTTGGAGTTCTTCCACATGTCGGAGGCCATGGTCTCTAAGCGAATTAGAGCAGCCCGCACCGCACGGGCGTATCCGTTGGTCTTCGAGATGGTGGAAAGAGGCGAGATTCATCTGACCGGGATCACTCAGTTGGCAGCCCATCTGACAGAAGAGAACCATCGGGCCGTGCTCACTCGCGCGAAGCATCTTACGATGCGTGAGATAGAGCACCTCGTCGCTGAGTTAGCTCCGAAGCCTGATGTGGCGTCACGCATTGTCAAACTTCCAAGGCGTGCAGCGTCGCAGGAAGGAAATCAAGAAAGCGCCCAACTCGTAGACAGCCCGCCGAAGACCAGTACGCCCTCTGTGTCATCGGAGCCCGACCAACTGCAACCGAACGAACCACCGGGGATGCAGCTATCATCGGGACCTGATCCGGTTGCGCTAGCAGTTAGCCCAACAAAGGCGACGTGCAAGCCACTCGGCCACGTAGCGCCCCTATCTCCGCGGCGCTATAAAGTAGAAATCACCATCGGTGAAGAAACGCACGATACACTACGCCAGCTACAGGACCTGCTCAGCCATCAAATACCGTCTGGTGACCCTGCATTGGTCATTGAACGCGCGCTTGAAGACTTATTGAAAAAGACACTAAAGACCAAGGCCGCTATGACGGACAGGCCGCGCAAGGCTACGCCCATTCGAACTGAGACAACTTCGTCGACTTCCGGAACCATGACTCGGACTATCCCGGCAAAGGTAAAACGAAAGGTATGGCAGCGTGACGGGGGAAGCTGCGCTTTTACCGACGGAAAAGGCAGGCGCTGCGATCAACGGCGTTTCGACATCACATCATTCCTCCGGAATGACGCTCTCGCAGGCTCGGTCTCAACGTCGTCGAATATCACCACAGAGTTCCCTACGCGCGTGGAGGCGAGCATCAGATAGAGAACATAGAGCTACGTTGCCGCGCACATAATCTGCTCGAAGCCGAGCGCGACTACGGCGTGGTGCTCATGGCTGCCAAGCGCAAACATACCAAGGTCAGCGATGTCGCCCAGCCCTACGGAACCACCTCCCAAACGCATTTCAAGGGCAGGTCTCATAGCCAACAGTCCGCGCGGCCCACGATTTATCATATTGACGCAACAAGGCTCTCGTCGGGTTGAAGCCAGTCGGTCAATCGCTTGGCCTCGTTCTGCACTGGTGAACTCGGTCTACAACAGGCGCTATCAGGGGCCTGAACGGCAAACTTCATTCTTCAGCACGACCGATGTCTGGCCCACAAATTGCTTTTCCCGTTTTAGCCCATACGGTCGCCATCTTCAGCGAGGCGACGGCAGAGCGAAGCCTAAGAGTTTCCGACCGCGCTAGATCCGAAGCGCTGTGACCAATCTTTGATTGGCCGCCGCCGCGCAGCGGGGGTGGTGAAGTCACGGCGTGACCTCCTCCATTCTAAGACGCGCCTCTTCAAGCGTACCGACCGCCACCAGTACCATTCGCTCTAGGCCCTCAGGCACGCCAGTTCGCAATCAAACCACTCAAACGACCGAGCTGATCCGATTAGGCTTAACGGTTCTGGGCGAGTTTCTCTGAAAGGGCGATGTAGGCGGCTGCGGCGTCGGCTTTGGACATGCCCTTTCTCTTTGCGTATGCGTCGTATTTGGCGCGGCCTCGGACGTTCAGCATACCGGGGCGTTTACCTTGCACATCGCCGGAAGTGGCCTGTTTGTACAGGGCGTAAACTTCGAGCAGCGTATTGTTGGGGGGTGTGTAGGGCAGGTTGTTTATCCGGTCGACTGCCGCCTGCAGGTCTGGATCGATGGCCATCTTTTCTCCTGGTGAACTAAATATGTTTGATCGAGGCAGGTGGGTCCGCCTCGGGGTCTTCATTTTGTTTCGTTTGTTTGGATCGATAAACCAAATATGCGCCGATGAGGAATAGGCCGACCGCCCCTACAAGAAGTCGAGTGTCGATCACCGAAACGTCATCTAGGCCTACGTTGACGTTGCGCGAGACCCAAAGCGTAGACGCGTTATTGAGAAAGTGAAAGAGCATGGCCGGAATTATCGATCCCGAACGAATGACGATGATCGCCAGGAAGATTCCCAGTATGGCTGAAGGAAAGAAACGATAGACCGAAAGATGAAAGGCGCCGAAGAGCACGCCGTTAAGCAGGACCACACCGGGAGTGGAAAGAACCTTGCGGCTTACCCGTAGCAGGGCGCCCCTGAAGAGCAGCTCTTCGCAGATCGCCGGCGATACGGCCATCAGAAAGAGATCCAGGGCAAAAGGCCGGTCGCCGGAAAAGAGCATCTTCTCGGCCGCTTTGATCATTTCCGGTGGAATAGGTAGATAGGGCTGTTGAAAGGTTTCCACCAAGGCCATCACCAAATACCAGCCAGTAACTCCGGCCAACGTTGCGCCTACCATGGCGATGGCACGAGGACGGTAGAGGGAAAGAACGGCTTGGGCTGAGGCATTGCCCCAACGGATGAGCAAGAGGACGGGCAGGCCGATGATCAGCCATTCGGTGACCAGCATGCCGCTGACGAAGTTTTTGGCCTGCAGCGGTTGAGCGAAGAGCACCAACGCCGCCATGATAACCAAAAAGAGCATGGCCACGTGGGCCGGCTGTAGTTCCACCTTCTTCAGTGGGGCGTCTCCTTCGTCTTCGCCATCGTCCTTTTTGCCGAACATGGGCTCCTCGCTGAAGAGAAGCCTCGCGCTGCTATAGATGCGGGCACCAAAGCTAAGGGCGAGGAATGAATAGAGCGTTGTGGAGACGAGGGCGACCAAGGCCAGCGCCCACACAACGTTACCGGCGATCATGTCGCGGGTGAGTAGGGCGATATTGATTGCGGGCATGAAGGCCGTTAGCGGAGTGAGTTCAATGCCGGGAAGCTGCACCATCATCGCGGGAATCATGCAAACCAAATAGACGGGGGTGAGCAATGTTTGAGCTTCTTTGAAGGTTCGGGCCAGGGCACCGATGCAGACCATGAGGGCCGAAAAAAACATGGCAGCGGGAACTACGGCGATGGCGGTCAAAGCGATGGCGCCCCAAGGGATTTGGCCGGCCATATTCGCTTTTGCTAGAATCGGTCCTAGGCCGAATGTAATCGTCATGCCTAGGGCAAAAAGGTTGAGCAGCCCAGTGAACGTAGCAATGGTGGACACCGTGAGAAATTTCCCGACCACGATGGAGATACGCGGAACCGGTGCGGTTAGCAGAGTCTCGAGGGTGCCTCTTTCTTTTTCTCCGGCGGTGAGGTCGATTGCCGGATAAAACGCGCCCAATAACACCATCAACATGATCAGCACGGGGAGAACGTTGCCCAACACATGACCGCTGCGCTTCTTCTTCGTGGCGATGTTATTCTCGTTGACCCTAATCGGCGCCAGAAGGTCTGGCGTTAGCTTCCGTCGAGCCATACGCGCCGCTACCATTTTATCCGCAAAATCGACCATGGCTCGGCGCAGGCGTTTGTTGGCGAGCTTTGATTTGGCAGACGTTCCGTCGAAGAATATCTCGACGCGCGCACGACCGTCTCCACCCATCGCCCGCTTTGATTCGGGCCCAATGCGCATGATCAAGTCGACGGTGCCGTTGCGCAGGGCATTCGGGTCGACCCATTCGCTGAATTGTAGCTTGGTGGAGTCTTGCAACGCGGACTGCAGGGCGGGCCAATCCCTTTTTGTCCCGTCGATGCCAATGCGTGAGGCCTGTGAGCGGTGGGCTGTGGCCTGTATGCCCACCCATTGGGATACGCCGATGGCGATCAGCGGATAGAGGCAGATGGGCAGGAGGATCATGATCACAAGCGTGCGGCGATCGCGCAGACTTTCTAGGAGTTCCTTGCGATAGACCAAAAGCGCGATACGTACCTTCATCGGCCGGCCTCGTCGGCGAAGCGTATGAACGCCTCTTCAAGGGAGTTCACGGCAAGCGCTTCCTTGATTTCCGCGGGGGATCCCTCCATTTTCAGCCGGCCCCCGTAAAGTAAACCTAAACGGTCGCACAGTAGTTCGGCTTCGGTCATATAGTGGGTCGAGAAGATGATCGTTCGGCCACGCGTTTTGGCATCGGTAATAAAATCCGCCACGAAGCGGCTGGCCAATACATCGAGGCCTGCCGTAGGCTCGTCGAGAATGACGAGCATGGGATCGTGGATGACTGCGCGCGCCAATGAAACTCTCTGTTTCTGGCCAGTGCTCAGTTTGTCGCAACGGCGATGTAGAAGATCGGAAAACTGAAACTGTTCGGCCAGGATGGCTATCCGTTCTCGAATGGTCTTTCGTTTCAGTCCGTAAAGCTGGCCAAAATAGTCGAGCACCTCGGATACGCGCAGTCGACCATATAGGGTGGTCGAACCGGTTTGAAATCCCAAACTCGCCTTGACCTTGGTCGGGTTGTCGTTGATCTCATGTCCGCAAATAAACGCTTCACCCGTGGTGGCGGGCATGAGCCCAGCCATGATACGCAGGGCCGTCGTTTTTCCCGCGCCATTGGGGCCGATAAGGCCGTAGACTTCACCGGCGGGTATCGACAAATCCAGGCTGCGTAGAGCTTTGATCTTGCCGAAATTTCGGCAGAGCTTATGCGTCTTGACGCGTATTGGAAGTCGTTGCTCGCTCATTGCCTTGATTCAGGACGATAAAGTCTGCCTGAGAAACCTACCCGTATGGGATGCGTCGATTCTAGCGACTTCTTCCGGGGGGCCTGCAGCAATTATTTCGCCGCCACCGTGCCCGCCGTCTGGTCCCAAATCGATCAAATAATCAGCAGACTTTAGCACATCGAGGTTGTGCTCGATGACTACAACGGTATTTTTTGCCTGTACCAAACGGTTGAGGACTTCCAGCAGGATCTGAATATCGGCAAAATGCAGACCCGTGGTCGGTTCATCGAGAATATAGATGGTTTTCCCCGTTGCTTTTCTGCTCAATTCCCGACCCAGTTTCAGTCGTTGAGCCTCGCCGCCGGAAAGGGTTGTGGCTGACTGACCCAAGGTGAGGTATCCGAGCCCCACGTCGCAGAGGGTCTGCAATTTGTCGCGCACCTTCGGCACGTTATTCCATTGCTGTAGGGCCTCGCTGGCCGTGAGATCCAGAACCTGCGCGATGTTTAGCCCTTTGTAGGTAATGCGCAGCGTTTCTTCGTTGTAGCGTTTGCCGCTACAGACTTCACAGGGAACGTAGACATCGGGGAGAAAGTGCATTTCTACACGCAGAATGCCGTCGCCTTTGCATGCTTCACATCGGCCACCCTTCACGTTGAATGAAAATCGGCCGGCCTTGTAGCCGCGTACCTTCGATTCGGGTAGCGAGGCGAAGAGATCGCGGATCAAGCCAAAGATCCCCGTGAAGGTCGCGGGATTGGAACGTGGCGTCCGGCCGATGGGATCCTGATTCACCGCAACGACCTTATCTAAATGGTGCACGCCCTGCAGTTTTTGATAACTGCCGCCGTCCGCCAGGCTGCCGTGAATCCGACTTCGCAAGGCAGGCAATAGGGTGTCGATGATCAACGACGATTTTCCCGATCCTGAAACCCCGCTAATGCCGATGAGAGTACCCAGGGGAAGCTCGATATCGACGTCTTTCAAATTGTTGAGATTCGCCCCGGATAGGGAGAGTTTGCGGCCTTCGATGGATCGCCGGACGCGGGGCAGACCCAGTCGCCTGCTTCCCGAAAGATAAAGCCCGGTAATACTCTGTGGATTGCGACTGATTTCCTCGGGCGTGCCGGTTGCCACCACCCGGCCGCCTTCGGCACCAGCTCCCGGGCCCATATCGACAATAAAATCGGCTTCTCGAATCGTCGATTCGTCGTGTTCGACGACGATGACCGTATTGCCCTTGGCCTTTAGCCTTAACAACGTATTGAGCAGTCGATTACTATCGCGCTGATGCAATCCGATGGATGGTTCGTCGAGTACATAGAGCACGCCAACCAAAGAAGCACCGATTTGGGTGGCCAAGCGGACCCGCTGCCCTTCGCCGCCGGAAAGCGTAGCGGCCGTGCGGTCTAGCGATAGGTAGTCGAGCCCCACGCTGCTGAGAAAGGAAAGCCGACCACTTATTTCCTGCAATAGCCTTTCTGCAACCTCTTGATCGCGCGACGACAACTGAAGCGTAGAAAAGAAATCTATGGCCCGTCCGATGTCGAGCCGAGCAACCTTGCTGATCGGCTTACCACCTACGAATACGTGGTTGGCTTCAACTCTCAAACGGCTGCCCTGACAATCTGGGCACACACGGCGGGTCATATAGCGTTGAATATCGTTGGTGAGCTTTTCGAATTTCTCCTGCTCATCACTGGATACGCCTTCCTTCTGACGCCGCTGTTCGTCATCCAGCCTTTTCTGCAAATTGGCCACAACCCCCTCGAAGGGGCGTTGATAGGTTTGGTGGCGTCCGCCTCTATCGAATTCGAAACGTACTTCTGTTTCTCCGCTTCCCTTCATCATCAAATGCTTGATCGCGGCAGGAAGTTCTTTGTAGGGCAGGTAGAGGTCAAAATCGAATTGAGACGCAAGGGCGTCAAGCAGTTGTTGATAGTAGGCGGAGTTTCGTTTTTCCCAGGGCTCGATTGCACCCTCTTTGAGACTGAGCTTGGGATTGCCGATGATCTTTTCTTCGTCGAATTCCATCAGCACGCCGAGGCCAGAACAGCGTTCGCAGGCGCCTTGCGGGCTATTGAACGAAAATAGGCGTGGCTCCAGATCGGGGAGTTGGATATCACAGTCGAGGCAAACACTCTTCTCGGAAAAGACGAGGTCGGCTGGGTCTGCCCCTTCGCTTTCCGTAGTCCCCGTTCGCTGGGGAGCAATTTTTATGATGCCTCGGCTCAGTCGCGCTGCCAATTCGATGCTATCGGTGAGCCGGGAGCGAACTTCCGGTTTCAACACCAAACGATCCACGTAGACATCGATTTGATGCTTTTGGCGCGGGTTGAGCTTTATCTCCGCTGAAAGGTCGCGCATCTCACCATCGACGTTCACGCGGGTGTAGCCATCTTGTCGGAGACTGTTTAGCTCTTCTTCAAAACCTCCGATTTGGCCTCGGACGATGGGGGCCAGTACAGAAAAGCGCGTGCTCGCCGGCAGCTGATACACCTGAGCTACGATTTCCTGAATGCTGAGGGCACGCAATTCCTTGCCACAGCGCGGGCAATGGGCTTTGCCCACGCGCGCATAGAGCAAACGCAGATGATCGTAGATTTCAGTGACAGTACCCACCGTGGAACGGGGGTTTTTGCTCAGCCCTTTTTGTTCAATGCTGATCGCCGGGCTCAATCCCTCGATCGTATCGACGTTGGGCCTACCCAGTTGCTCCAGAAACTGGCGTGCATAGGCGGAGAGCGATTCAACATACCGCCGCTGTCCCTCGGCATAGATGGTATCGAATGCAAGGGAGGATTTTCCCGATCCCGAAAGGCCGGTGATGACGACAAGCGCGCCACGGGGAATATCGAGGTCGATGGCCTTGAGGTTATTTTCCCGCGCGCCGCGGATGACGATGGCGTCCACGAAATCACGGTAAATCGAATTCAGCGGGGATACAACCGGTTTAGGAAGTCCTCTCGGAGGAGGTTTTGGGGGCCGCTAGCGTCGGCGTCGAATCAGTGCGACGAGGCCCAAGAGGAGCCACAAAGACGCAGCAGGAATCGCGTTCGAAGCGTTCGCTGAAATCGAACATCCCGTGCGGGGGGTGATGGGTTCTTCGCCAGGATCGAGGCTAGGCCCAGTGGTCGCATCCACTTCGGTTACGCCCGCATCGGCGGGAAGCGTAGGTAGCGCTGCATCTGGCTCGAGGACTTCGGCCAGAGTAATGGTGCTGCGAATAGCGTAGTAGTTGTCGTAGGTACCTACGTTCAACGGAAGGATATAATAGCTTGCGCCTGGCTCAAGCTTCTTTTCCTCGTCGTCGAGCTTCAGTTGTATGAAGCCTTCTTTGTCGCTCTTGACGAAATCATATTCGGAGCTGGTGAACGCGAAGCCCACGCTTTCGCCCTTGCGGATATAGGCGCCCAAAGATTGGCCCATGCCCCAGCTTTGGGACACGTAGATGCTGACTTCCGTGGCATTTTCAGGAACGTCGATGCGGTATTGCAGGGCTGCGGGTACGAGCTTGGCGCCCATGAAGGTAGACGTGCCGTAGATCGAGCCCTGTAGTTTCTTATCGAAGGGGAGGGGCACGATGCGGGTACAATCCACCAAACCACGGGTAGTAAATTCGCTCGTAGCGAGTTGTCCCAGGTCGGCGGAAGCGTCGGTTGCGAGCTCTAAGAAAAGCGCGGCCGCATCGGCGATGTCGGCATGGGGGTCGAGGCCGAGCAGCGTTTGGTAGAGCACGCTGTCATAGAGTTCTTTGTCGGCGAATTGTTCGCGAACGGCCCAGTTGGCGCGCCCCCAGACCAAACCGTCGGAATGCGATTCGCCCACCAAATGGTCGGGGCAAATCGCATTGCCGCTGAGGTCTCGGATACCGCCATTGCCAGCGTATTCACCAACCTTGCTGTCCCCAGCGAAAGCGCTGGAAAAGAGATCGGCGAAGGCTTCATTAAGCGCTGCGGGCATGACATTCATACCCAACTTATCGATTCCGATTTCCAGGTTGGCGGTTTCTGCAACCACGGAATGCGTGAACTCGTGGTAGATGACATCTGCATCATAGGCGAAATCGCGCTGGGCTTGACCAAAGACCAGGTCGCCTTTGCCATCACCATTGACGTCGCCGAAGAATGCATTGGCTACCGCACCGCCGTGGTAGCCACCTTCCTGTCGGAAGTTCACGACAACATCGATATGCTGATCGCTGCCTTTACGCGCGAAGCCAAAGGATTCGCTCAGCCAGCGGTGGAAACTGTCGACGTGATAATAGGCCTGTACCTCGGCGAAGGGATCTTCGTAGCTGGGATCGTCGGGTTGATAGAGAAAGTTGCCGTCGGTGTCGGCGCTGGCGAGCCGGTCGCAGCTCAGACCGCTTTCACCGTAAACGCATCGTTGGACGTCGGCATAGGGGCCTTTGAGGGTCGTGGGCTCTTCAAGCCCCGTGATGGGTTGCTCGACGAGCTGACCCACACTGGGGTTCAAGCTATAGACGTTGCCCTTGCTGTGGCGCATTGTCGACTTGCCCCAGAGTACGGCACCGGTTTCGGCGTCCAAATGAAGCTGCCAAAGGCCGAAGGGGGAATGGCTCGCTGCCTCGGTGAGCCAAATACGCTTCAGTCCCCGCGCATGGGCCTGCCAAACTTGTTCCATGCTGCGAATTTGAAGCCCCGCATAACTCTTCAGCAGTCGATTGCGTGCCTGAACCTCGGTCAATACGGGTTTCTGGGAAACCTGCTGGGGGACAGGCTGAAGCTGGCCACTGCTGGCGCGAATCTCACCTTTGATAAGGGTCAATACAACTTCCCCGCCCAAGACGCGGAGGCCTTCATGTTGCTGCTGGAAGCGAAGCACTTCGCCCACGGGGCCGCGGGTCGAATCGTTCAACGCGACCTGCGCGCCTTTGCTGCCAAATTGGCCAGCACGTTCCTCGATGAAACGTTGGGCGGCATGGATTTGGTCCCCCACCAGCACGTGGCGGAGTCCCGTTTGCGTTTTGGCTAGCGCGGCGGTGACCGGAAGGAGCATAATCAGGAACAAGGGAAAAAATCGGCGCATCAAGGTACCTCTTCTACCAAAGCTAAGGATTAAGGCTGGCCATGAGTTGAATGCCACGACACTCCCTGGTCTACGTTGCCCGTCCGCCCAGTGTTACGATGACATTCAGCCCGGCGGCAGTGTAGATCACTTTTGTTATGTAGCGCACATGTTTTTCGAGGCCGTTGGCCCGCCGCGAAGGTCGAGGCGTTGGCCGTGGGCTGACGTGGGGACGACAAACGTGTAGGATGGAAAAATGCCAACAATTATCACGCTAAGCGGATTGGATTGGCTATTGATCGGCGGCTATTTTGCTCTGAGCCTCTTCGTCGGTTATCGACTTCGCCCATCGTCCACGGCGTCATCCTCGTCCGTTGGGGGCGGTGGCCAAGATTTCTTGCTCGCGGGGCGCCGCCTGACCCTACCGCTTTTTGTCGGTAGTTTGGTCGCCACCTGGTATGGCGGCGTATTGGGCGTAGGCGAGATCGTCTTTCGCGATGGTTTGGTCAGCTGGTTGACCCAAGGCGGTTTCTGGTATGCCAGCTATCTGATCTTCGCGCTCTTCTTGGCGCGCAGGCTAACGCAGTCGAGTCAGGTCACGTTGCCAGACCAAATGGGTTTGCTCCATGGACAGTCGGCGCGCTTCTTGGCCACCGTTTTGAACTTCTTCAACGTGGTTCCCATCGCCTACCTTCTTTCGCTGGGGCTGTTGATTCGTTTGCTGACGGGATGGCCCTTGCTTTGGGCGATCGCATCGGGCGCTATAATCGCCGTGCTTTATAGTATCTGGGGCGGGTTTCGAGCGGTCGTCTATACCGACCTCATGCAATTTGCGCTGATGTGTCTGGCCGTATCCATGTTGATGATCTACTGCGTCTTCGGTTTGGGCGGAGCGGACTATTTGCGGGAAAATCTTCCCCCGGCGCATATGCAGCTGATGGGGACCATGTCGTCACAGGAACTCCTAGTCTGGAGCCTGATCGCGCTTTCAACATTGGTCGACCCCAACTTCTATCATCGTTGCTACGCGGCCAAGGACCCTGGAACGTCTCAGCGGGGGGTCCTGATCGCGGTAGGGTTTTGGGTTCTTTTTGATATCTGCACCACGTTCGCTGGACTCTACGCAAGAGCGGCTTTTCCCGAAGCCGATCCCAAGATGGGCTACCCTCTTTTGGCCCAGCTTCTTTTACCACCAGGGCTCAAGGGCCTATTCGTCGTTGGGCTTTTGGCATCCGTTATGTCGACCATCGATTCGTACTGTTTCATCGGCGCCATGACCCTCAGCCACGACTTACCGCGGTGGCGTGGCCGTGAGCTCGACGAGAATCAGACCATTCGATGGACCCGTCTCGGTATCGCCGGTACGGCCGCGCTCGCCAGCTTTTTAGCGATGTTCTTTCACGGGTCGATAAAGTCGATTTGGAAGACCCTTGGTTCTCTGAGTACGTCGGCCATGCTTCTGCCCATGCTCCTGGGCCTCTTAGGTTTCCGCGCCAAGCATGCGGGGGCCGTTTCTATGCTCGGAGGTATCGTCGGAACCTTGGGTTGGGCCGCCTACCGTCAGTGGGGGCCTGCCTCGGCGATGAAGGTCGAAGCTCTTCTGCCGGGTATCGCTCTGTGCTGTCTGGGCTATTTCGTCACCAGTATCTTGCAGAGGATGAGGCGATGAATTTCGATTGGACCGTCCTCCTCGTCGTCGATTCGGTGCTCCTGGTCGTCGCCACAGCTGTGGTAATTATTGCATTTATTCGCGAATTGCGACGCTAGCGAAAGGCGATTGAGGGCAGATCGCTTGCCCTTGGTTACAGGATTGCTATGCTGCAGCGATGCTTCGACTGACCATTCTTTTCCTATTCGCCGTCGTTTTTTCGGGTTCTGTATGGGCCAAGAAGGCTGTGCGCAATACTGAGCCCCGCTGCAAGTCGGTTTTCTGTACCGCCACTGTCTTGAATATGGATGGCCCCGGCGACGATCCCCGCACACTGAAAGCCAAGCAAATCGACAAAGTGATGCGCAAGCGGACGAAGGGCTTCGAACCCTGCATCGTACTCGCGCGCCGGCGCAACGCCTTCCTCAAGAACGTAGAAATCGAATTTGTGATTAGCGGTAAGGGCAAGGTCATTGCCAGCCGCGTCAACGGCAAGCAGAAGTCCTCCCTCGCCAAGTGTATTCATACTCCTTTGAGCAGAATCCGGTTTCCCTCGGTCGGAAGAAGGCGAAGCATCGCAACTTTCAATATGAAGCTCGTTCAATAGTGTTGGAAACAGAAATGAGCGATTGGCCGACGTCCCTGCTCACCGAGCGGATGGAAGAATACGAACCGCGATCGATCACGTTGCCGGGTGAATACCGGCGGTCAGCTGTAGCCGCCATTGTTAGGGAAGGCGACTTGGGCGCAGAGCTGTTCTTTATTCAGCGCGCGGAACATCCCAACGACCCCTGGTCAGGCCATATGGCATTTCCTGGCGGTGGCGTGGAGCAAAGCGATGCTTCTGCTATGGATGCCGCCAAGCGAGAAACCCGCGAAGAAGTTGCTGTAGACCTCGATAAGGCGGGCGAACCTCTCGGGCGACTCGATGACATTCAAGCACGTTCGGGAAGCGGCTTTCTTCCTATGGTCGTCACACCCTACGTGTTCAAACTAACCGGTGTTGTCAAACCACAACCCAACGAAGAAGTTCAGGATACGTTGTGGATTCCCGTGAAGGATCTTCTAGATGGTCGGAATTCGTCGACCATGGCCTATAATTGGAAAGGTCGCGAACTCAGCCTGCCGTGTTTTCGCGTGGCTGGAAAAGTGATTTGGGGATTGACCTATCAGATGGTCATGCACCTTTTCGGTGCTGTCTCTTGGGAGATCGCCTAGCGGTAGCGATTCGCTAGGGGCTGACCGCTTCCGAATTCGGCTTTTCCCGCCGAGCTTCGATCCACATAAAGGCGAGGACAACCACCGCGCCTGCGACGACGCAACCCACCGTGAGAATTTCGTTGCCCCCCATTGACGTGGGCAACACATTATCCAGATCAATTCGTCGGGGCCCCACCATGGCGAAGGTTTTGAACGGCCAAATCGCGTAGAGGGAACCGATCACCAGACCGAGCAAGAAGGACATTGTGAGGTCGTGGAATTTTTCGAGTAGGAAGTTGAGTAGCCTGCTGAAGGCGAGGAGTCCCACAAAACAGCCGAGGGCAAAAATAGCGAGAAGGGCGACCTGTCTGTTGTTGATGGCTGCCAATAGATCGAAATAGATACCCATGAGCAGAAGCATGAACGAGCCGCTAATCCCCGGAAGAATCATCGCGGAAATAGCGATGGCGCCCGCCAGGAAGAAGAAGAACATCTTCTTTGCATCCATGGGCACTTTCTCTATCTCCGCACCGGGTTCTGCAGCCGTCTTCGCCACAGCTGCCTTGCCATCAGGAGCTGCGGCCGCTTTTGCTTTCTTCGCCGCTACTTTCTGAGCTTTGATGGCGGCTTTCTTCTGGGCCGAAGCCAGCCGTTCTGCGCCCGACATACTCAGTGTCAGGGCAACAACCGCTGCGATCGCGACCATGCACGAGATGAGCTGCGCGATACCTTTCTTCTTCAACATCTTATAGGGGACGGCTACAGACAGCAGCACCAGGCCGAAGAAGAAACCATAAGTTGCGTCGTGTTGTTGGTTGAGCAGATAGACCATCAGCTTGGCCACCGCCACCACCGCACCCAAGGCACCCACGGCTAGCGAGCCGAGCAAAATGGCATCGATTTTCTTCATCTCAGCGATGAATGCATCTTTGCCCCGGAAAACCGATGTAAACGTTTTCGGCCCCATATTGTTGATGGCAGCGATCAATCTCTCGTAGATTCCCAAGATGAGGGCCATGGTGCCGCCACTGACCCCGGGAATAATATTTGCGAGTCCGATGGCAACGCCTCGGAGAATATTGGCAATAAGTTGCATTGAGGAATCCTCTCTTATTCAGCCCACAGCTGCACCAGATGAACCAACGTGTCAACCGCTAGTTCCATTCCCTCTAGGCAAGCCCATTCGTAGCGGCTGTGATAAAGGTGCCCACCCGTGAAGATATTGGGGGTGGGCAAGCCGCGAAACGACAGCATGGCGCCGTCGGTCCCACCGCGAATCGCGTGTAATTTCGGGGTGAGTCCGGCCCGCTCAACCGCCTTCATCGCATTGTTCATCACCTCGGGGTAGTCATCGAGTACGAAACGCATATTGCGGTAGCTTTCTTCCACGATAACGTCCACCGAGCTCTTGGGAAATGCGGCCTCTGTTTGTTTGGCCAGCCGCTCGAGCAAGCTCTTTTGCAGGGCCAGCTTTTCCAATTCGAAATCCCGGAGGATGAGTTTGATTTGGGTTTCTTCCACTCCGCCACTGATGGAGATCGGGTGGATGAATCCCTCACGGCCTTCCGTTGTTTCGGGCGTGGCGTCCGTGGGCAGCAATCCAAGGAAATGGGAAGCGACCTTGGTGGCGTTGACCAACCGGTCCTTTGCGGTACCCGGATGCGCGTTGATACCTTTGCAGGTGACCAGGGCAGCATCGGCGCAGAAGGTCTCGTTTTCCACCTCACCAACTTCGCTACCATCTACCGTATAGGCGAAGTCCGCGCCGAAGCCATCGACGTCGAAGTGTTCCGTGCCTTTGCCGATTTCCTCGTCGAAGGTGAAGGCGAGCCTGATTTTTCCGTGGGGTAGCTCGGGCTGGTTTAGCAGGCGTTCGGCGAGGCAAATGATCTCGGCACATCCCGCCTTATTATCCGCTCCAAGCAGCGTCGTACCGTCGGTGGTGATCAAGGTATGTCCACTGTGATCGAGCAGGGCAGGGCAGTCTTTGGGATCCAACGTATATTCGGCGTTGAGCTTGATCGGTTGGCCGTCATAATTGCGGTGAATCTGCGGTTTAACGTTGGCGCCGCTCATTTCGGGGGACGTGTCTACGTGAGCGATGAAGCCAATGGTGGGAATGGGACGGCCTGCCCGCTCCGGTATCGTAGCCGGAATCGTAGCGGTCAAATAGCCGTAGTCGTCCATTTCCACGTCGGCCAGCCCGAGCTGTTGGCATTCATCCCGCAGCAAGCGCATCAGGTCTAGCTGCTTCGCGGTGCTGGGAATGGTTTCCGATTCGGCATCGGATTTGGTGTCGTAGGCCACGTAGCGCAGAAAGCGCTCGGCTAGGGGACTCAGATCTTTCATCGTCATTTTCTCGCTTTAGCGCTATTGTCGCCCGCGTGTTGTGGTCAAAATCACAGACCTGGCCGGGGAACCTACAGTATATAAGATGATGATGATCCGCCAGTCTAGTCTGCTCATACTCCTGGTCGCTCATTTGGGCGGTGCGGCGGGGGTTCAGGCGGCCCCAGCACCGGATGCGCAATTTCTGAAACTCGCGAAGCAGGAATACGACAAAGGGCGTGAAGCCTATCTTGCAGGGTATTTTCGCAAGGCGATCGAACACTATCGTCGGGCTGATGCCATCAAGCATTCGCCGGTGCTGTTCTATAATATCGGCATCGCCTACGAGAAATTGGGGCTGCACAACGAGGCGCGGGAATACTATCGTCGCCTTTTGCGCGAGGCGCCCGACTCTAAAGGCGCTGCCCGTGCACGGCAGCGACTAAAGAACCTTCCCGATCCCTTGGCCACGAAAGCCCCACCTCTGGTTATCAATGGTATTAGCCGGGGTACCAACCCGGGAACTGCCAGTTCCCAGCCGAACGCGACCTCTAGACCTGTGGGCAACACTTCGCCCCCTATCGAAAAGAAGATAAAGCGGAAGGATTCCCGGCCACCACCCAAACACGTGTACCCCTGGCTCTACCAACCCTTTCGTCGAGGTGGCCTGTCCATAGGCGCGGGAGGCGCGGTAGCCATCTCATTGTTCCGAGAGCAGAGTGGCCAGGGTGAATTGGCGCCGGCCTATGGTGGTGCGGTCTTTGGTCGTGTCGGGTGGTTTTTCAACGAGTCGTTCGGTTTGCATGTTCAGGGCATCGTAGCGATTCAATACCGGTCGTTCGATTGGGAGGACCCCCAAACCGGGAGCACCCCCTATAAAGATACGTTGGCATTCAGCGGTTCGCTGGGGCTTGTCGCTCAGTATTTCGTGATGCCTCGCTGGTGGATCAGCGGCGGCGTGCTGGGAACCTACGACAGCACACCGGTCTATCTTTCCACGGGAGGAATGCGGGCCGCACCAGGGGCAGGTGTATCGATGGGGAGTGGCCTCGAGGTTTTTCGATTTCATCGCGTGGGGCTCAACCTCGAAGCACTTGTCACACTACATTTCCCTCAAGTGAACGATGAAACGAAACAGGCTGCCTTCAAATATTCTCTGAATATGATGGGCGCAATGAGTTTGGTTTACTACTAGAGAACCTAGACCGTCGACCGTCGTACCCAGATCCCAAAGCAGGCGAAAAGCAAGAAAGCCCATCCTCGGCCGATATTTGCATCGTTGGAGATACTGCACCCACTTGCAGGCTGTACGGGAGGGACCCAATATCCACCCGCATCCAAATACTCCGGCCCGCCCGCGTCGATCGGGGGGCTTGAATCAACGGGAGGCAGTCCAGCGTCGATGGGGAGCGAGTCGATTCGAGTGAGCCGCAAAGCATCGACCACAATATGTTGGTCGTCTGCAATGAGTTGGTCGGTATTGTCAAAGACCTTCAAGGATTCTGTGCCGTCTCCTGCGAAATAATACTCCCCCAATATATTCCAACCGGATTGCGCTTGGGACTGGTCGACCTTCAGGGTTGTCGTCTGCGCATTGTGGGCCACGTCGTAGCGCGTATGGTTGAATACCGCGTAGGCGGGGGTAGCGAAATACTCCAGCCGGTACACACCGCTCTCCGAAAAGTTGAGCTCCCATTTCGCCCAGTTGCTCGGCGACGCATTTTGTAGGGCGTTGGTCCAAAGCAACGATTGCCCGTGCCCCTCGGCTTCTACTTTACGCCAATAGGTTGGGTCGCCGTAAGCGTGAAAGCAGTTGCCGGTTTCTTCTACGATACCACCTTGGCCTGCAATCTCATCGCAGGGTTCGCCTTGGCAGGGGCCGCCGCCGGGGCCACCACCCCACCATTCCCAATGCCATTTCTCGCTGGGGACAGTGCGTTCAAAACCGTAGGTCGCACCATTTTGGGTAAGCCAATCGCAAACGCCGCTGTCGCTTGTATTGAGGTCGAGGGCATGACCGCTTTGATGATTGCTGTAGCCAGGCTTGGCAGCTAGGTTGCAATTGTTACAGCTCGCACAATAGCCGGCTCCCTGCCACGCGTTCTGGTAGCAGTTGTAGAGATAGGTTTGTTGTGCGTTGGTACGAAAGCCGCTGACGATACGAAGCGTGACGCCATCGGCTGCCGCTGCGGTTGCCATTACGTAGTACGCATTTGCCGTTTCTCGTTCGACCTTTTTGCCATCGACTTGCACCACGGTGATGGCGAAGGACTTCCCGCTCGTATAACCGGTGTCGCTGGATTCGGTACAGTCAACCGACGAAAGAAAAAGAGCGTGGTGACCGACGATTTCCTGTGAGGGCTCGATCCCACAAGCGCTGAGCAATAGCGCAGCGAGGGGAATTATTCGAGGTGCAGAAAATGAGTTCATTTGGTCTCGCGAGCTAATATAATAGCAGAATGAATAGACTCCAGCTGCTGGCTTATACGTTTTTCGCCTCAACATTATTCGCCGGTTGCCCGGCAACAGACGAGGCTCTTCCTGATGGCGGTTCCGCTACAGTTGATAGCACGAACTCTGGGGGGGATTCGCTCGTGGCATCCGAGGGGCGTAATGGTTTCATTCTGATCCACTGTGATCCTCAGGAAATACTCCATCTACATAATAACTACCAGGTGGACCCCCACGACTACGACGGAGACAAAAAGGTCGATGCCGCTGATTTCTTTGGCGCACTGATGGATCTCGTAGACCTCGCCGATTCCCACGGCCATAGGCTCACGCTCCAGTTTTCTCCCCCCTATATGGATTACATCGGCACCTCCACGTGCGACGATCTTCTAGGGGTGGGTAGAAAGTATCCGGCTGCGGCTGGGCCGAATGCGACCCATTGCAAGGATCTGGTACTCGCGTGGAAGAACAACGGACATGAAATGTCGATTCACCACCATGGCCCAAATCACGACGCGGCGAAATTCGACGGTCATACGAACCGTGAGATTTACGCAACAAAGGGCAAACGCATTTGTTCCACGGCAGGCGGGTCGGCTGCTTGTAGCTGTCCCGACGATAAATGCTATTGGTGTGGCCCACCGAATTCCAGCTTCTTTTGCACGGAAGCTACGAACCCCAAAGGCTACGTTGGCGCGGATTCCGAATGGAAGGGAACGATCGAAGGTGAGGGGAGCCTCATGTCGAAGGCCGATGGGCTCTTTGGCGCGGGTACGGTGCGGTCGATTTGCATGAATCATACCGACGAAGAGGCCGACTTTCCGGCAGACGACGATATTATCTATGCGACCCAAGGCGGCGCTCATTTCAACGATTTCATCCCCCGTTGTGTGGGCTACGAGCCGAAGACGCCGTTTCGTTCCGTTGCCAAGCTCGCCTGGTTCTACAGTCACGATGTCATATCCAATGCGTGGCACTTTCAGGAGCTGAAAACAGAGGTCACAACGTGGCAAGCCGGCCCCCAAGCAAAGGTGATGGGCGTCGTTTTTCACGTGGGTGATTTTATTCGCACCGAACGCGCGGAGAAAAGCGAGAGTTATCTTCTGCATCGAGACTTCTTTAAGTATTTGAATGATCCCGACGCCGATGGCGATGCATCCGATGCGATTACGATCGTGACGTTGACCGGACTATTGCAAGCATCGGGGAAAGTCAGCGCGCCCGATCCCTGTGCGCAAACCTGTTATGCATTGGATGCTAAGGCGTCGGCGGCTGAATATACGGTAGAGATGACTCCGCCACCTAGTTGCCTATAACCGATAACCGATTTCCTATAACCGATAACCGATTTCCTATAACCTATGACCGATTTCCGATAACCGACTACCCATAACCGACTACCCATAACCGACTACCTGTCTTGCCCGCCTAGTAGTTGGAATCAGCTGAATGAGAGTCTCCAGGCCAAAGGAATGGTAAAATGAACGGTCA
>Ga0257122_1000524_pt1 | contig 33056 bp, 45 predicted proteins | sample SI106_120metaG_FD_190146 | JGI IMG/M metagenome (GOLD analysis project Ga0257122, IMG submission 190146) | Marine microbial communities from Saanich Inlet, British Columbia, Canada - SI106_120 | ecosystem: Environmental > Aquatic > Marine > Inlet | place: Canada: British Columbia | collected... | reverse complement strand
AAATGCAGTGATTTTGGATCCAGACCAATACATGATTTCATTGTTTGAACCCATCTATGAGGACAAAGATCAACAAACTAGTGGATATCATGGATTTACTCCAGCATAGATTGTTTTTTTAAAAAGCAATCCCACAATCTTCTTTTTTAAATTATTATACATTAAATATTAATTAAAATTATTTATTTAATTTTTCAAAATATATTTTTCTATGAACAATAATTTTGATGGATAAAACTATCAATATACCTGAGATTAACACTATTGCCCAATCATTTGCTTGAAAAGTTAAGAAACTATTACTAATCGGAGTGAATAATGGAAATGAAGATCCGCCTCCCAATAATATATCAAATGAAATATGAGATAATATTGCAGCAAATGAAATTACTCCCAAAAAATAATCTTTTTTTCCAAATAAAAACATCATAATGATAATAACCAAAATAGCAAAAATGAAACTATGTCCCATTCTAGCAATATTTTCAACCCCAAAAAATTGTATTAAATGATCAGCATCTAACAGTATTGCAAATCCACCAGATGCTACAATATATCGATATGCAAGAGTTGGAAGGGCAACAACCATACCAAATACAATATGTCCAAATACATGTTCTAATGAAGCAGTTTTTAAAATATCACTGCCAATTTTAACATCTTTTTCAACATTATCGAAAAAATAATCTAATGTAATACCAATCAAAGAGAAAGAGAAAGATAACAACCCATATACCAAAAATGTCTTAAACCAAAATGTTATAGTATTATTCAACATTAAATATTTTTAAAAACAGTATTTGTAGTTTAACTTACAAGCATGTCAACTAAAAAAAATACTAAATAGTTTTTTTTATTTTAGACACAAGTTGTTCAAAATTTTTCTCTTTAGGGTTAATTGAAATATAGAAAGTAATTTCTTTTTTATGTAAAATTACAATATGGACTTTTGAATGTTTTAAAAGAATATAATCCAATTTCCCTACTGAACTATCACTGGCTTGTCGTAATGAGATTAATGTAGAAACTATAAAAAATTCATTTTTTACTTCTTCAGATTTTAACAGAGGTTTTAGATTTGGTTTAATTACACCTGTTAAAGTTCGACCATATGCGTTGATTACACCAGCATATCTAATATTATTAGATAATTTTAGAATATTTTGACATTGTTTTTTATAATTTATTATTGTATTTTGCCATCTATCTGTAGGCGTTTTTTTCATATAAAAAATTAAAATGGGAATGTAATAAGGATTATCAAAATTTTAAAATTAAATTTCTATGGGTTATGTTTACTTGAAGGTCTACTTTCTAATTTTTTTCTTAATTCTAAATTTTCTTTAACTAATTTATCATTTTGAGTTTTTAATGTTTGAACGGAATTTTTACTACTAAATAATGGATGTCCTGGAGGAATTACTGGAGAATTTTTAGACAGTAATCCCGAAGCATATTCTTGATACATTGTTTGAAATCCTTGAAGTTTTTGATTTAGTGTTTCATTATGTTGTGCCAATTGTGGTTTCATTTGATTTTGATGAACTGGAGATAAAGGATGAGTTAATCCTGGAGGTAATCTTGGAAATTGAAATGCCATATGAGGTATGTTTGGATTTAATCCATAGAGGTCTTGTAAATGTCTCATTACCATATTATCCATGATATCTGTCTAAATTTGGTATATTTGTGGCTTACTTTAGGCATTTGATATACCCTTTAGTCTAATCTCAGTCATTTTTGATCAATTTGAGTTGATCGCAGATCCTTATAGTTCACAATTTTTGATCGAAATTAATCATGGCGGAATCAAAAAAATCCTGTTTAAGATGTAAAAAGGATATCAAAGAAGAGGAATTACACAAAATTGTAATGTATGTCGTTCAAGAAAAATTTACAGAGCACCACTATGAGCATGTTGAATGTCCAGAAAAATTTACAATTTAAGTAGAAAATTGAAAAATGTAATTATCCCTTAAATCCAAACACTTCATAAATTTCTCCAGTTAAACGAGAACGATATTTCCATTCATCATTTTTCCAAACTATTTGTTGAAAATGATTTTTTAAAGTTGGATGTATGCGATTGCAGACATCCCCGCCAATTAAAATTTGATTCGGTTTTGCCATATTTTGAATTTTTGCTGCAATATTCATTGCAGGACCCATTAAATCTACATGAGAATTTTTTTCATCAGAACCATATCTGACAACAATATTTTGACCAAAATCAACACCAATTTTTACCATTAAATCAGGGTAATCATATTGATTTAGTATAGGATTGATTCCTTTTTGAATAACTGCATTCATAGATTTTGCACAATTAACTGCATTATCTGCGGTAAGTAATGAATTACCTTCTGCAACAAAATAACCAATAACTGCATCTCCAACAAATTTTAAAACATATCCATGATGTTGTCGGATTACTGCTGCCATTTCTTGTGCAAAGGAACTCATAATAATTGCAATTTTTTCTGAAGGCAATTCTAAAGCCATTGTGGTTGAACCAACTAAATCCACATACAAAACAACCATGTCCAATTTAGAAAAAACATGTTTTCTAAGAAAATTATCAGATTCATCTACAACCCCCGAATATTCATATCCTTTTTTCAAAGCCCCCCAAACTCTTTTTTGAGTTTCTAAAATCATAGTTTCAGAATCCATAGCTTCTTCAACATTTCTACTAAGTAGCATATCCACAACGGCATTATCTTTTTTATCATTAATTTCTTCAGTCATTTTTGTTCAATCACTCCAACGGAAAATCAATGTTACACACGACACATTTACCTCTATTGCCCCTATATCCATCGTCATAATACTCAATAATCACATTATTACAATTATCGCATATAATTTTTGATTTCTCCATGCCTATAGAAACAGTAATGAATCTATTTAGATATTGTTGAACATTATTGAAATGTATCCAAATTATTAAAATTTAAAATAATTTTGATAATGAAGGTTTAAGGAGAGTAGTATCTTGGAATTTTTGTGCGATTAGATTCAAGATCACAAGATGATTTCATTCAAATATTAAATAAAAAAAATGAAAATATTCAACAAGAATTACTGTCAAAAATTTTAGAATTAACAAAAACAGTAGAAATCAAAGTTATGATGGGAGATTCAACAATTACGGAACAAAAAACATTTGATCCTAAACAGATTATGAATTATCTTGAAAAAATAAGTCAAAAATTAACAGATTGGTCATTACATGATGTATCAGTTACTAACAATGAAGATCTTAGAAGAATATTTACAAAATTTGAAATTAATGAAGGGAATTATTTAATATCAGGACACATATCATTACAATTTCATGTATTATTATTTTATAAACCACTTCAAAGGGTAATTAATTGTCAAAAAGAATTAGCAGAAATTGTAGATAAAACAAAAAATAAAGAAACTGAATTATCCGATAATAGTGATCAGTTGGTATTAGATAAATTAAAAGAAATGGGATACAAAGATTTTGATCATCAAAAATTATTTGAAGTATTTTATGAAAATGAAGAATTTAGTAAAAAAATATATGAAGAGATTGAAAAAGATGCAGGAGAAGAATTTAAAAAATTAACAGAAAAAAAGAATGAGTTATTCAAAGAATTAGATTCATTGTTAGTTGAAACCTATCAAACAAGTTCTGTACTTATTGATGATGCCCGATTAGTTGCAGGAGAAGAGGGTTGTTTGTGTACATTAGATATAGAATTTATTAAAAATGATAATCGGGAAGGTCTATTTGATCCAAGAAAAATGTCAAATACAGTAAAAGAAAATATTTTAAAAAAATTAGAAAATTTAGAAGAAGTGATAAAAAATAGTCATAAAAATTGAAAATTTAGAAATAGTGAATTCCTCCAAAAAACACATATCTAAAGACATATCCAATGAGTAAAAAATACGAATAGTCATATTTCTAAAAAAATACGCACAAAAATTAAATAAATAAAAATAATATATCGATGAACTCAAATACAACAAAAAATTAGCAACATCTCAATGAATCCAACATATGATGAAATAGTAAAGGCAAATTCAATGAGAGGAAATGAAATTAAAAAAACACCTCTAATTCACTCCCCAACATTTAGTAGTATTACAGGATCAGAAATCTATCTAAAAGCTGAATTTAGACAAAGAACTGGTTCATTCAAAATAAGAGGCGCATATTATAAAATAAAAACATTATCAGATGAAGAAAAAAAACGTGGAGTTGTTGCCGCATCTGCAGGGAATCATGGTCAAGGAGTTGCTTTTGCATCTGCATTAGAAAAAATACCATGTACAATTGTAATGCCAAAAAATGCATCACCAGCAAAAGTTTCTGCAACTAGGGGATACGGTGCAACAGTAATTCTTGAAGGAATAAACTATGATGAATCATCATCTAAAGCAAAAGAAATTGCAAAAGAGACAGGAGCTACAATCATACATGCATTTAATGATCCTCAAGTCATAGCTGCACAAGGAGTTATAGGTTTAGAAATATTAGAACAATTACCAGACGTTGATGAAGTGTATGTCCCAATCGGTGGTGGAGGTTTGGCAGCTGGAATTTTAATTGCAATAAAAGAAAAAAATCCAAATATCAAAATTGTTGGAGTCCAGTCAAATTCATTTCCATCAATGTATGAATCAATTAAAAATAATTCATTAACAGAATGTGGGGGAGATAGAACGATTGCAGATGGTATTTCAGTTAAAATGCCGGGTGAAAAAACATTTTCAATAATTAATGAATTAATAGATGAAATCGTAATAGTTGACGATTCTGAAATAACAAAAGCAATGTTTTTGCTTATGGAACGAATGAAATTTGTGGTAGAACCTGCTGGAGCAGTGGGTTTGGCTTATTTAATTTCAAAAAAGCCATCACCAGGTAAAAAGGTAGTTGCAGTTTTAGCAGGAGGTAATGTTGACATGTATCTGTTAGGCCAAATAGTGGACAAAGGATTAGCAGCAATGGGAAGGTTACTAGTAATATCAATGGCATTACCAGATAGACCAGGAATTTTTAAAGAGATTGTAGATGAAATTGCCCTAACAAATGCAAATATTGTGGAAGTTGTTCACGATAGATTAAGTTCAAAAGTAAACGCAGGTTCAGTAACGGTTACACTTAGTCTTGAAACTCAGGGTAGAGAGCAATCAGAGAAATTGATTGAAAAATTAAGAGCAAAGAACATTAAATTTGAATTATTAACTTAATTATTTAAATTTCTTTTTGGCAAATTTTGAAAGACCTTGTTTTTTCAATTGATCAGATTCCTCCATAACAGAATTATGCTGATTAGATTTGTGAGTTTTTAATTTCTTTTGTAAATCTGGAAATTCATTTGCAAGTATTTTCATTGTGTATATTGCGGCATTTGCTGATTTGTTAACTCCAACAGAAACAACAGGGGACCCAGAAGGCATTTCAGTTATAGATAACAAAGAATCCAATCCACCAAATGCAGAAAATTTTGTTGTATCAGATTTTTTTGCATTCTTATCATTATATACTAAAATTGGTACACCAATAACAGGAATAATTGTATGCGAAGCTATCATACCAGGTAAATGTGCAGCACCCCCAGCACCAGCAATAATTACTTTAAATCCCATCTTTTCAGCATGTTTTGCATATTCAGATAATCTAGCAGGAGTTCGATGTGCAGAAACGATTTGATCTTCATGTTTAATATTAAATTGATCAAGAATTTCTGACGCCCCCTGCATTATTCTACTATCAGAACTAGATCCCATAATGATGCCAACTAGAGGTTTTTTTGAATATGCCAACACCATAGAAAAAGATTAAGAATAATTAACAATTTCGATTTAACTAAATAATATGAAAACTATTCTAAGTAATGCCACTTTTTTGTAAGCAGTGTACAAGTAGGAGGTTGCCTAAAACAGTAATGCCAGAAAATAGGACATTATGGTTATGTGAAAATTGTAAAAATTTTGTAGATTTGGAAGATTTCATAGTGCGAGAAGCAAAACAGGATGAATACAATTCATCACAAGAAGATTATAAGAAATGGATCAAATCCATTCCCCCTACAGAAGGTACAAAAGATTCTTTTCGCTATTAAGAGAAATTAAAAATTAAATTCAATTCCTAAAACCAGTAATTCAACAAGTAATCCCACACCCAATAATGCAGATCCTAAAAGAATTTTGAGGATTTTAGACATTTTACATTAGATATTTTTAGTGCTTTTTAATGAATTCATCTAATGGCAAAGATTTTGGGAATTATAGGAGGGGGTCAGCTTGGAATGATGTTAACTGAGGCAGCTAAAAAAATGCCTGAACATATTTCTAAAATAATAGTTTTAGATCCAAATCAAAATTGTTCAGCATCATTAGTTGGAGCAGAACAAATAATTGCAGATTTTAAAGATAGAGATGCAATCATAGAGTTATCAAAAAAAGTAGATATCATCACATATGAAATTGAATCAGGAGATAGTGATGTACTAAAATCCGTAGAAAATAATTCGCAAGTAAGTCCATCACCTGAAACATTAAAAATAATTCAAGATAAACTACTACAAAAGAAATTCCTAATGGATAATAATATTCCAGTTCCAGAATTTGTAGAAGTTAATGATATTAATGAATTAAAAATAGGATTAGAAAAATTTGGTTTTCCTGCATTATTAAAAGCACGAAGAGATGCATATGATGGAAAGGGTAATTTCAAAATTAATTCAGAAAATGAAGTTGAAAAAGCATATGATTATTTCAAAGGACAAAAACTGATGTTAGAAAAATTCGTATCATTCAAAATGGAAGTGTCAGTAATTGCTTCAAGAAATACGAAAGGTGAAATTAAGACATTTCCATTAGTCGAAAATATTCATGAAAAAAATATTTTACGTCAGACAATAGCACCTGCTAGAACAAGTAATGAAGTATCTCAAAAAGCTTCAAAAATTGCTAGTGATACCATGAATGTTTTGAATGGTGCAGGGGTTTTTGGAATAGAGATGTTTGTTACACAAGATGATGATATTGTAATTAATGAAATTGCTCCTAGAGTTCACAATTCAGGTCACCACACACTACAATCTAGTAAAACATCTCAATTTGAACAGCATTTACGAGCAATTTTGGGACTGGATTTAGGGAATACTCAATTAATTTACAATACAATAATGTACAATATTTTGGGAAATTTGAATTTTGAAGGAGAATATAAAAAACTGGATTTTTCAAAAAACAATGTATTTTTGAAAATGTATGAAAAGAAAATTTCTAAACCGCTAAGAAAATTAGGTCATTTGAATATAGTTGGAATTGACAATCAAACAATTGATCAGTTGTTAGATGAACTATCTCAAATCAAAGATTTAGTAGAAGTCAAATCTATCTGATTGGTTTTTATGTTGTGAGTAGTGAATTATAATATGGCACTAAATGCAGCAATGGTATTAGCAGGAATATCTATTTTATTATTAGTATTATACGGTGCAGATGTTGCAGTTACAATGAGTAGTCCAGATAATGAAGGATTTTTACCGTTAGATGACATGCAACGAGGTATGGGACTAGGAGGTCCAGCAATAATTTTACCAATTATAGCCTTTTTCATTGCCATTAGAGAAAAATCAAAAGGTTTGGGAGGGTTAATTATAATTTCAGGAATTTTAATTCTAATTGGAGGTTTAGCAATGGTAGGAACACCTGCACCTGAAGGAGTAGAAAGAAACCCAATCATGTTATTTGCACCTGCAATAATTCAAATTGCATTAGGTGCAATTAAGATAGTAAAATCCTAAGAGGATTATACTCATGCCAATTTGTGCAAAATGTAGCAATGATGTAAAAAAAGTATACGATTGTGATCATACAAAATTTGAAGATTATTGTGTAGAATGCTATACAGAACTACATTATTACATAACAGAAAATAATAAAGATGAAGATGTTAACTGCTAGAGAAGTTGCAATTTATGCATTAGGTAAAACTGAAGGAGTAAATTCACTTGCTGAGACACTTGGGAAAGGTATGGAGGATGAAAAATATATTGAATCTTGGAATAAAACAATGAAATTACTAGGAATTGAAATGCCGTTAAAGGAATTAGAAACAATCTACAATGAATTTGCAAAGAAAATGGAAGAAATTGTGAATAATACAGAAATTACTGAAAAAAAGAAAAAATGAGAAAATTTTGATATAGTCGATAAATAACGAACTAGTTATTGAAAGCAATTATTTTAGCAGGGGGCAGGGGTAAAAGACTTAGACCAATTACGGATTATGTTCCAAAACCACTAATCCCAATTAAAAATATTCCAATAATTGAATGGCAAATAAAATATTTAAAAAAATTTGGTATTTCAGAAATAATAGTTTGTTCAGGTTACAAAACAAAAATGATTGAAAATTATTTAAATAATAAAAAATTAGGAATTAAAATAACTTTTTCAGTAGAAGACAAACCTCTTGGAACAGGGGGAGCTATTAAAAAAGCAGGTAAAAAAATAAAGGATAGATCATTTCTAGTTATTAATGGAGACACAATAACAAATATTGATTTAAAAAAATTAATTAAAAAAAATAATGCAATAGCAGCAATTCAATTGCGAACAAAATTTGGGATATTACAAACAGATAAAGATAAAATTATGAAATTTGATGAAAAAAAAGAAATAGAAAATCTATGGATGAATGCAGGAATTTATCATCTTAACAAAGAAACATTAAAAGAATTACCAATAGTAGGCGATATTGAAAAAACACTATTTCCAGATTATGCAAAAAAAGAAAAACTATCTACAATAAAATTTACAAATTCAAAATGGTATTCTATAGATTCCTTCAAAGATATCGAAGAATGTTCACTAGTAATAGAGAAAATAATAAAATAAAATTATGAATCTTATGCACCAGTTCGGTGTAATGTAACCATCATGTATGCTACTTCTTCAACAAATGATTCATCATCACTAGCAGAGGCATATTTTGTTGCATTATGCCAAAATATTCCAATATCAGGGGATTTTCCAATCATGCTTTGTTCCGTCAATAATATGACTTACCAAATGATTGGATAATGATCAGCCTCAATCAAAATTAACCTATTACTAAAACAGATACACTAGAATATCCATTATTCATAATCCTATCATGCGTATAGCATGTAGTTTAGGCTCGTTATTATCAGTAGAAGAGGTGCTGCAATGTACACAAATAATATCTGATACAAAAATTGATTCAATTTGGATTCCTGAAACATGGGGGATGGAGAATTTTTCAATGTTAGGAGCAGTAGCAAACAAGACTAAAACACAAAAAATAGGCTCATCAATTATCAACATCTATTCAAGAAGCCCATCAACAATTTCAATGGGTGCTGCAACTACAGACACATTGTCAAATGGTCGATTAATCCTAGGACTGGGTACAAGTAGTGTGCCAATAGTGGAGGATTTTCACGGAGAAAAATTTGAAACCCCAGTTCAAAGAATGAGGGAATATGTAGAAATCATAAGATTATCTTTAACAAAAAAACAAATTAATTATTCGGGAAAAATTTTTGATTTAAAAAATTTTACTTTATTAATAGAACCGCAAAGACAATCAATTCCAATTTACTTAGCAGCCATAAATCAAAAAATGGTAAATTTATGTTGGGAAATTGCAGACGGCGTAATTTTTTATTTACGTCCAATAGATGAAATGAAAAAAACAATTTCCAAAATGCAATCACAAAGAAATATTGATGTTGCCTGTCAAATTATCACATGTATTTCAAATGATTCTGAAGAAGCAATTCAACGTGCTAAAAAAACAGTAGCATTTTATGTATCTGTTGGTAAAATATATCGAGAATTTTTAGCTAAAAATGGATTTAAAAATGAAATAGATAATATTTTTGAGGAATTTAAAAAATCAGGATTTAAATCTAATCATGAATATGTTACAGATTCTATGTTAAATTCACTTTGTATATCGGGTTCTCCAGAAGAAGCAAAAATACAATTAGAAAAATTTAGAAATACCGGAATCAATTTACCAATAATTCAATTCAATCCGATTGGAAATACAATAGAATCATTTTCATTATTGAAAAAAACACTTTTGGATGAAGAGTAATGTCACAAGTAGGAATTGTAGCATATGGAACAACCCCATTTACAAAAGATGATCATAAAATAGAATCAATATTACACAAATCATCAAATGACCTTTTTCAAAAAAACCCCAATATTGATAAAAAAGAAATTGATGCAGTACTAGTTTCTACAAATAATAATTCAAAATATTTGTCACCAATTTTATCTGAAATGGCTGGAATTCAACCAAAAATAGCACATTCAATCGAAAGTCTGTGTAATTCAGGCACAAATTCTATCGTTTCAGCATTTTCATACATATCATCAGGTCTTGCAGATATGGTTTTAGTTTCAGGAGCTGAGAGGTATGATAGTCCAGGTCAAATATTAGAATGGGATAACTCCAGAGGAGAATTTAAGCATCCAATATTTTGGGCATCAATTTTTTCAAAATCATACAAAGAAAAATACAGTATTTCAGATGAAGAATTAGCAATAGTTTCTGTAAAAAATCACAAACAAGCAAGTAAAAATCCAAATGCATTATCAAAAAAAACATACACAGTAGAGGATGTTATGAATTCTAAAAAATTAACAGATGATCTAAAACTATTAGATTGTTCAAGACCATGTACTGGAAGTGCATCAATTTTATTAGCATCTGAAGAAATTATGAAAAAATATACAGACTCACCAATATGGATTACTGGTATAGGACAGAAAACAACTTCTGCAGGATTTACAAAAAATACTTCACTATCATCTATGGAATCTACTAAAATTGCAGGGCAATCAGCATTAAACATGGCAAATCGTAATATTTCAGAAATAGATGTTGCAGAAGTACACGATGCATTTTCTGTTTGTGAACCAATGATATTAGAATCCCTAGGATTTACAGATCCTGGAAATGGGATAAATATGATAAAAAATTTACATCAAACAAATAATTTTAAAATTAATCCACGAGGAGGTTTAATTGGATGTGGACATCCATTGGGTGCAACAGGAATTTCACAAACTATAGAAATTGTACAACAATTACAAAATAATGCAGCAAGTCGTCAAACAGATAATCCAAAAACAGGTTTAATTCACAACATGTCTGCAGCTGCTACATCATCCACAGTTTTGGTTTTAGAGAAATGAGTTTTGAAAAAGAGTTAGAAAAAGGACGATTTTATATTCCTGAATGCTTGGCGTGTAAAAAATTAGTTTGGCCACCATCAGAATTTTGTGATAATTGTAATGAGAAAACATCATTGAGAAAAGAGGAATTTGAGGGTAAAATTATCGAATTTTCTAAACAAAATGAGGATTATTTTTGCGTTGTAGAATTTGGGGGTTCAATTAGAATAATGGCCAAAATGATGACACTCCCAAAAAAGGACCAAATTGTAAAAATTTCAAAGTGTGGAATAAGCGAAAGAAGTTATTATTTTCAAATTATTTAAAATTAGTAAAAATATACGGAGTTTCAACTGTTTGATCAAAAGTCCAAACTGTAGGCAATGAAACAGTATCAAGTACTTTCAAACTATGTTCATCAATTAAATTACTCCAACCACCATCAGACAAATTACCAGACAATTGTCTTTTTGTGTTAGTTCCTGCAAAAACTAATCCTGTTTTAATTTTCAAATTTTTAATAGAATTAATTTTTTCGATAATACTTGTAGCTAAAATATCCCCCCCCATTTGAGGCAATCCTCCAATAAAAAATGCAGGATTTGTTAAATTTAATTTAGAATAGTCAAATTCTAATGCGTCACTGCAAATGGGATTAAAATTGTGTTTTGTTTCCAAACAAATTGTCTTTTGTAAGTCAACTAAAACATCATCAATTTCGATACTATGTGAATTTAATTCTAAAATATTTCCACAAAATGCAATTCGTCCATCTCCAGAACCAATATCCACAAGTTGTGAATATCCTAATTTTTTAGATATAGACACCATAACATATGCAGACATGATCCATGTAGGATAAAATGGCTGACAGCTAGAACCATGCTTAATACTGTTTAACCAATATTCGTTAATGTCGCCTTCATACACCATGCAAGATATTCCAGAAATATTTTCTTCGAATGAATTTAAATAAATTGGATTTTTTTCTGCAAAAATATGGAGTTGTTTTAAGTGATTTTCATCAATAGGAAATTCTTTTGATGCCTGAGATGGTATGATTTCTTGAATGTGTGCATTTCCAGAATAGGTCTTTGCAAATTTTTGTTTAATTTTAACTAAATTAGTAACCAATTCATCAAACATTGAATTTCTAAAATGATTGGGTATGATAAACTCATTGAAGTTAAGAAGGATTTTTAGATATAATTTGAGAAATTTCTTGTTGAATTTTATCTAATTCATTTATTGTATTTTTTTCCAATTCTTTAATTTGTTTAATTTCCTCATCTGTAGGTTCCATCATTAATTCAAAACTGAGGTGTTTTAAAATATTAAGATACGAGTCACGTTTTTCAAATAATTTTTCTAGATCAAATTGGGACATGAAAAATTATCAATGAATCAAGTATATACAAATTGAGTCAAATAAAATTACCAATATATTGAGTTATACTGTAATTACCCACTTTACTATATCTAATTTTAAGTAAAAATGTCATTGAAAAGGAAATTATCAACAATAACAATTATGAAACAAAAAGTGCCAAAAGAAAAAATTACTAATCATCAAAAAGCAGCGAAAACACGCAGACAGCGAGGGTATCAATGGGAAGATACAATTGTAAAACGATTTAAAAAATCAGAGAATTGGAAAGCATTTAGACTAGGATCTCCAAGTATTGCATTGCCAGACATATTGGCAGTAAACACACAAGAAAGTACAATATTTACAATTGAAGCAAAATCTGGAACTAGTACGTCACTCCCAGTTCCTGCAGATCAAATCCAACGGTGTTTAGATTGGATTAAAACATTTGATATTTATGAAAAAAAACAAGTATTGCTCGTATTCAAATTTCTTTCAAAAAAACGCATTGATGTAGGAGTATACAAAAAAAGAGAATTAAGAGAATTTTTTAAAATTTGGGATGAATCATTGGAAATCACTGACTGTGTATGTACCTATGATGGAAAAATATTTGCAAATAATATTAGTTCAAAAAAAGAATTATTCTTAAAAGAGTGTAAAATGCCATTTAAGACAAAACAAAGAACTAGTGCCTAACTTTAGAATATTTTCAAATCATTATTAAGGATAGAAAAATAAGCAGTAACATGTCTGAAGATAATTCAAAGGAAGATGAAATTAAATCAACTACCGAATCATTGCTAGAAACAGTATCAGATGCAGAAGTTAACTCACGAATAAGTTTTGAAGAATTTACTGATGAAAGGGCACTAATCAGTCGTGATGCATTTGGAAAAAAACAAATGAAGATCAAAGTTTTAGAGGTGTCGGATGAAAATCCAGTTTTAAAATGGAAATTTGGGGATAGGGTGAAAGTCACTAAAATTCTTGTAACAATTAAACATCTTACAACACAACAAGTAGAGGAAGCTGAATTTGATATTGAAGAAATTGAGAGAGAGATAGCCGAAAAAAGACATTATTCCTCTACAAATAGATGGATCCCAACAGTGGATATCAAAAACGGGTATGTTGTAGGAGATAAACATACAAGATTGATTAGTGATGCGGCTGCCATGGATTACATTCTATTTTAATAGATAAATTATTCATTTCCAAACATTCTCTGAAAAACATTATAAACAACAATTTTTGAAAATGAGTATGAGTGCAAAAGAGTTTGATGTAAATGGAACAGATTACTCTATAACATTAACAGATCAAGTTATTGGACATGTCAATAATTTAAAAAATCTCTACAATGCAGCCTATGAAGATCCAGAAAGTTTTGAAGATGTTAGTGCAGAAATTTCCAGCACAATCACAGATATTGCAAGTACTGTAGAACCAGAGGTAGAAGATAGTGATTTGGATGGACTAATTCAGGAAATTATTAAGATAGTAGATAATAAAGCTGCAGAAATTGAGAAAGAATTATCAGTCAAAGAAAAACCAGTAAAAAAATCAAAAAAATAATTGTAAATTGACCTTAAACTCAGATAAAGTTAAGAGATAAATGCTAATCTAAATAATCATACTAAGGATATGTCTAATAGTTGTGAATGTGGAATTTGTGATCACCATAGTGAGTCAGAATGTATTGAAAAAGAATGTAAATGTTGTTTAAATTTTCATGAAAGATCAGGCCCTAAACGAAAATAATCAATCATTAAAACAATTACATTTTTTTGAAAAATGTTTAGAACATCCAATCAACTTATGATCTTTACAACCACATAAAATACATTTTTTTTTATCAATCATATATTTTCCATTAATTCCTTTACATCATCAATCATATGTTTATTTTTGAGTGCTTCCAATATTTTCAATCTCATATTTTTAACACGAGACATATCATTAGAATATAGTGAAGCCATAGTTTTAATTTCTTTTTCAAAAGAGTAATTTTCCAAATATTGAGCAAATTTAGTTTTGACAATCCCAAAATCAGATCTAGTGATTTTATCAATATCTATTTTATTTGAAACAACCCTGATGAATCCATTAATTTTTAACATTTCTTTTTCAATTTTTGCAAGATCTCCAGGCTTATCCTCAATTTCAGTAAGAATTTGATAAGAATCAAGAATATGGCTTAAAATATTTTTTAGATGTTCATTATAGGTAACCACAGTTAGATTAAAAATAACATCCATCTAAAGTTTAGGAAATTAGCTTGAGTTGTGTAAAAATTTCACATTTGCTTTAAATTATCAGCAAATATCTACAATTACAAATGCAAGACAATGCTTATCTAAAATGTATAAATCCAAAATGCGGTTTAGAATATCCAATATCAAGTACTAACGTACAATGTGAGAATGGGCATGTTTTAGATGTTAAATATAAAAATAAACCGTCACCTAATCTTAAAGAAACATTTTACCAAAGAAGGAATTCAAAAGGCAGTATTTTTAATGAAAGTGGGGTTTGGCGATTCCGGGAATTATTGAATTTTTGTCAAATAGATACAGAAGATAATGATGAATGTGCAAAATTTTTAGTTTCCCTAGATGGTGCAGAAGGAAGACAATCAAAGCCATACCAAATGTCAAAAGCAGCAGAATTCACAGAGATTAATAAAGAAGGATTATGGTTACAGCCTGAAGGATACAATCCTAGTGGTTCTTTCAAAGATAACGGTATGGCTACAGCTGTTACACATGCCAAACTGATTGGAGCTAAAAAAATTGTTTGTGCTTCAACAGGTAACACATCAGCTTCTGCTGGGATGTTTGCAGCAAATGAAGGAATAAAATGTGATGTGTATATTCCTGCAGGACAAATTGCACCAGGAAAACTTAGTCAAGCATATCAATTTGGAGCTCAAATTATACAAATAGAAGGAAATTTTGATGATGCATTAAAACAATCATTAGATGATGCAAAAAATCATAATGGATATACAGTAAATTCAGTTAACCCATTTAGAATTGAAGGTCAAAAAACAATTCCTTTCAGAGCACTAGAATATTTGAATTGGGAAGTTCCAGATTGGATAATTTATCCCGGAGGAGCATTGGGAAATACTTCTAGTTGTGGAAAAGCATTAATGGAATTATATGAGTGGGGTTGGATTAAAAAAATTCCAAGAATTGCAGTAATTAATTCAGAAGGAGCTAGTACATTATCAGATTTGTATAATGGAAAATTTGAAGATGAAGAATTACGATGGAATAAAGGAAATCCAAATACAGAGTTAATTTCTAGGTATTATGATCATTTAGATAAAGAAGGATTACGACCTAAAACTAAAGCAACCGCAATTCAAATTGGTAGACCTGCAAATATTTTGAAAGGTTTACGAGCATTAGAATTTACAAATGGTGTTGCAACTACTGTATCAGATTCAGAAATGTTAGATGGTATGTCAGTTGTAGGTCTTAATGGATTTGATTGTGAAATGGCGTCAGGTGCAACAGTTGCAGGAATTAAGAAACTAATGAATGAAGATTTAATTAAAAAAGATGATACAGTGGTAGGAATTCTCACAGGAAGACAAAAGGATGCAATGATTCCAGTAGATTACCATAGTAATTCTAAAAATACATTTGCAAAACCTCCCAAAAATTAGCCTCAATTTTAGGCTCAATTATTATAGAAGATTTTGATTATATGAAGAGTTTAAATCCATGAATGACTAAATTAGTGTAACCAAAAGATGGTGCAAAAAAACTAAATGAGTAATAGATACAATTCTAAGAAATTTTCAAGGATGATATCATGGTAGATTTATGGATTGAGATTACAGCCTTAGCTGTACTAATAGGATTGTCCGGATTTTTCAGCGGATTAGAAGTTGCTCTAGTAGGAATAAGAAAATCAAAAGTAATTCAATTATTTAATGAAGGAAAAAAAGGTGCTAAAGCATTACATAAATTAAAAATGAATCCGAGCTGGATGATGTCAAGTGTCAATCTTGGAAATAATTTAGTTAATGTAGGTGCATCAGCACTTGCAACAAGCGTAGCAATCAGATTATTTGGTAATGATGGATTGGGAATTGCAGTTGGAGTCATGACATTTTTAATTCTAGTATTTGGAGAAATAACTCCAAAAACATATTGTAATGCAAATTCCACAAAAGTTGCATTAAGATATGCGCCAATATTACTTGGATTTAGTTATGTATTTTATCCAATTGTAAAGTTCTTTGAAATTATTACTAGAGGAGTGGTGAAAATGACAGGAAGTAGTTACAACCCACCACCAATTACTGAAGAGGAAATTAAAGGGGTTATTGATCAAGGATTGGAAGAAAACGCATTAGAAAAAGAAGAGATGGAATTAGTTCATGGTGCCTTAAAATTTGACGATACAGTGATTCGTTCTGTAATGACTCCAAGAACAAAGATGTTTACATTAAATTCAAAGATGCTACTTTTTGAGGCACTACCACAAATTAATCAAAGTGGTCATTCAAGAATACCTATTTTTGGAGATACAAGAGACGACATTGTAGGTTTTATTCATGTTAGAGATGTTCTAAAAGAATTAGAAAAAGATAACAGAATGGTGAGTTTAGAACAAATTGCACGAAAAGCAGTATTTGCATCGCAAGAAAAAATGGTTAGTGGATTATTAAAAGAAATGAAAGGTAGGAAAACACACATGGCAATAGTGATAGATGAGCATGGTGGAGTTGAAGGTTTAGTTACACTAGAAGATTTACTTGAAGAGATTGTAGGAGAAATAGAAGATGAAACAGATTTAACCAGACAAGCAGGGTATGAAAAAATTGATCAAGATACAATAATTACAAACGGGGACATAGAAATTGACATCATAAATGAAATTTTTAAAACAAATGTTCCAGAAGGTGATGATTATGCATCATTGAGTGGATTATTACATGAAAAATTGCAAGATATTCCTCAAGAAGGAGACAAAGTAGAAATAAATGAATTAAGAATTGTAGTAGAAAAAGTTTCAAAAAATATTCCTAAAAAAATTAGAATTGAAAAAATCAAAAATTAATCTTGTTTACTAAAATATTCTTGTAGTTTTTCTTTCTTTTCTTTCATATGAAATATTGATTCAGTATGAGAAAATGCATCATCATATGATTTTCCAAATAGCATTGCTTGCATCAACATATGATTTTCAGGAATAACAATTCCAGTTTGATCATCAGAATACATAATTTGAATCGTATCACCAATAGATACAGTCATGTTAGCATGAATGTGGATCATGTTAGTATCTGTAAAATTAAATCCCAATTTTTGAGCATAATCCCGTACATCTTTGGTTCCGTTAGCAGTCCATAATGTTGCAACACCAAATTCATCAGTAAAAATATCATGTAGTTCAGAGGGTTTTGGTGCAATGTTTTTAAATCGAATATCCATGATGTGCAAATGCATTTGACGAGTTGGGACTTTTATTGCACGAACATAAAGAGGGGCATCTTTTCCAAAATACAATTTTACATCATCACCATGATGAGGTTTTTCAGTCATCTCAATTGTATCTGAAACAGTTTTTTCAATTTGGTCAAGATCAGCCCAACGTCTAACTAAAGTTACATCAAATCGGATAATATTATCACCAAATCTATCTCGAAGTGGCTCCAAAATTCTACCCATACCAGTCACATTACAGCTACCTTGCATAACATGGTATTTTCCTAATGCCTGATCATAATTTACTCGAGAATTAAAAAGTAAATCAGAAACGGCATTATCACCAATTGTTGACTCACCTCCCTGATAGATCACGGGAATATTTTTAGATTCATAAATATTTTTTTTATTTTTATAACCATTTCCACCAGGAGATGCATCAATAACTAAATCAGATTTATTTAATGCAGAATCAATAGTTCCAGAAATATTATAATTTTTAAAATTTTCTAACTTATTTTCAGGAACATACACTTCTAATCCTTTAGATAGTGCTTCAGTTACTTTATCGTCTGGAGAATACTTACCAATTCCAACAACAGTAATTTCAGGATCATCTTTTAGAAATGAAACTATTCTACTACCTATTGATCCATATCCATTAACAAAGACTTTTTTCATAATATATCTCAGATTATCTTAATTATTAACTAATTGAACAAAAGACTAAATGTACTTAGAAAAATTATAATTTGTTGATACATGCTCCTTCACTTGCTATAGGTGCAATTATTGCATCAATTACAATTACATTGGTAATTTTTGGAGTCAATAATAGTTCTAATGAAATAGAATTATCAATTGAACCTACACCAGAAATGGATCAAATAGGACCTAAAAAAATTACAATGGATACATTTCTATCAAATGGATCACCAATTTTAGGAGATCCTAATGCTCCAATAACATTAGTTGAGTTTGGTGATTATCAATGTCATTATTGTAATGTATTTTTTCAATCAATTGAGAAAGACATAGTGAAAAATTATGTGGATACAGGTAAAGTCAAAATAATTTTTAAAGATTATAACATAATTGGAGAAGACTCAGTTATAGCATCACAAGGGGCACATTGTGCAAATGATCAAGGGTTGTTTTGGGAATATCATGACATATTGTATTCAAATTGGACAGGTGAAAATAATGGATGGGCATCTTCAGAAAATTTAGCAATTTTTGCACAACAAATTGATTTGAATATGAATAAATGGTCAGAATGCATGAAGAAAGGATCACATTCACAAATAATTCTTAAAAGTAATGATGATGCCAGGACACTAGAATTAACAGGTACACCGGCATTTTTTATAATTAATTCAGAAGGAAAAGTTTCAAAACTGTTTGGAGCACAACCATTTGAAGTTTTTAAAAAAATATTTGACAGTCAATTAGAAAACTAGCGATCAAACTACACATAGATTATAAAATAAGTAAAAAAAGATCCTTCCTAGTTAGATTGAATTTACAACAAATACTTAATTACTGTTTTTTTGAACGAAGCTTATGACTGCAGGTATAGATGATATTGCAATTTACATTCCAAGATTATATCTGGATGCAGCAGATTTTGCAGATGCAAGAGGACTAGATCCAGTAAAGTTACAAAAAGGTCTAGGAGTATCTCAAATGGCAATAGTTGATGCAAATCAAGATCCTGCATGTCTAGCAGCAAATGCATGTTTACGAATTATGGAAAAAAATAATTTATCTCCAGATGACATTGGTAGATTATACATTTCAACAGAATCTGCATTTGATGAATCAAAAGCAATGAATTCATACGTTATTGGAATGTTAGAACAAGTTTATGGTCATGGCTCATTCGAACATTGTGGTGGAGTAGAAACAAAATTTGCTTGTGTAAGTGGTTCCTATGCTCTATATGACAATACAAATTGGATTAGGGCAGGAGAAGCAGAAGGAAAAAGTGCACTAGTAGTAGTGTCAGATATTGCAAAATACGATATGGGTTCCAGTGGAGAAATGACCCAAGGTGCAGGTTCAGTAGTTATGTTACTTAATGATAATCCAAGATTACTAGAATTTGATCCAAGAGTTACATCAACATCAATTAAAGATGAATATGATTTCTACAGACCATTTGGAAAAGAGACCCCTATTGTACACGGTCAATATTCAAATTTACTTTACATGATTCAAGTTAGAAAAGCACTAGAAGCATACAAGAAAAAAGTAATTGCCTCAAACTTAATTCAAATGAAAGAAGGCGAAACGATTTTAGATCATATGGATTACATTAACATGCACTTACCATATAGTAACATGGGTAAGAAGGCATTAGCATATTTAGTTAGACATGAATGGAGACAGCTTCCTAGATGGAAACAAATCTTAAAACAAATCGGTACAGAAGAACCAATACCAAAAGATCCACGTGGAACAATTGAATCAGTATTAGCTGATGAAGAATTTATGGCAAAAGATCATGAATTCACAAAAATGTTTACAAAAACACAAGAATATCAAGATGTGTATGAATCAAAACTTTCAAGTTCGCTTATCGCATCTACAATGATTGGTAATTTGTATACAGCATCATTATATCTTGGATTTAGAAGTAGTCTAGAATTTGAATATCAAAAAGGGGTAGATTTAGAAGGTAAAAGAATTGGATTTGGCTCTTATGGAAGTGGAAGTAGTGCAATGGTTTTCAGTGGAGTAGTACAACCAGAATACAAAGAAATTGTAAAAAGTATGAATTTAGAAGCAGAAATTGGTCAAAGAAGAAAACTAACATGGAGCGAATATGAGGAATTACACGAAAATAAATTAACTCCTGAACAATCCAAGGTCCATACTAAAAAAGAATTTGTGTTAGTAGATGTAAAAACAGATGTAGAAAGTAGAGGCGAAAGAAGGTACATCTTTACAGAATAATTTTAAAAAGAAATTAAAAATTAATTTTACTGATTTTCAGTCATTTGTTTACGAAGTTTTGTTTCATTTGCACTCCAAATTTCTACCATTTTACTATGATATGAAATATCTTTAACAAGTTTATCATCAGAATATTCCAGTTTATTCATTTTTTCTTCTAATTCTTTTTTTGTAGATTGATGGAATTGAATTTTAAATAAAATTTCATCCATTTTTTTTTCTTGATATTTTTTAATCTTATTATTAAAAAAATCCATATTGAATTTACTATAATTAGTTTACATAAAAATAATTAGATTATAATAAAGAGAAAGAGGAAAGAAAACATGTCTGAAGAATCAAATCCAATCAAAGATCATCTGTTTGACTATATTAAAAAATCAAATACCATTACAAAATTAATATCTGAAAAGAAATTTGATGTTATAATAAATGAAATAGTTGAAAATTGTTACGGTAAAATTATTTTAATGGACAAAAAAGAAGAGGCAGTTGGAATTTTAGCCACAGGCATACTACATTATCTGCTTACAAATGCTCTTCTCAGCAGTCAAAGAAAAGTGAACTATCAAGGAATGGAATTAGATATTGTAATTCCAGACATCAAAACATTAGAAAAAGATGCAAAAATGACACTTTTGATCTTAATTCCAAAATCATCAGATAAAAGAATAATTGATGAAAAAATTTCGCAATTAAGAAGGATACAACCAACTAAAGAAAATATTTGGGTAGTACTATCTAAAGATATATCAATTGACTGTAAGTCATTTGTTTTATCTAAAGAAAATAATTCCTTTTCAAAAATTATTTTTGAGATTGCACAGTTCTCGAATGTTGGAAAATCAAATAAATTTAAAATCTTACGGATTTAATTTAAAAAATTATTTTAATAATAATTTCATATCAATATTTTTCTTGAAAATTTTATACAGAGATTTATCACTCAAATCATTAATGAACGGAATGGAGCCTAAAACTTTGATTCCAGTTAAATCTTCTAAATCTTTTTTTAATTGATTAATTGGGTAACCGTCACTATCAAAATTATTTATGATAATTCCTTTAATTGGAATTTTATATTTTTCACACATCCTTACAGTCATTAAAGTATGATTGACAGTCCCAACTTTACTTCGAGTTACAATTATTGCAGGAATTTTCATATCTTTTATTAAATTTGTAACATAGTAATCTTTGAGAATTGGGGTGAGTATACCACCCATACCTTCAACAAGCATCATTTCATGTATATTGGATAATTTTTTAAAACTAGATAAAACCAATGGAATTTTTGGTTTGATTTTTAATTTTTTCCAAGCTGTATAAGGAGATGCAGGTATTGGGAAAAACTGAGGATTAACTAAATTCTCAGCATCATGTATTTGAGCAGATTTACATAAAATTTCAACATCTTCTGATTTGTATCCTTTTTCTTGTGCAATACCAGCAGCAAAAGGTTTCATTACACCAATATCAATCCCCATTTTTCTTAGCGTAATTGCTAATCCAGATGTAATGTAGGTTTTACCAACATCAGTATCCGTGCCTGTGATAAATAGAGACTTCAATATTGTAAGAAATATTATTTCATTGATTAACCAATCGGTTTTTAGAATTTACTGAAATACACTTAGAAAAATTGAAGGTTTTGGATAACATAGATCAAAGTGTTCAAAATTATTTGCAAGTAAAGGATTAGTTTCGGTTAGAATAGATATGATGTGTTTTTTATTAGGAATATAATATGTGCTGAAAGGTGCATGGTAATGTCTTTTTATAATTTTATTATTCATTAGTAGTTTAAGTCCACGTGAAACTGACGGATTTGATTTATCAGTAATGGCAACTAGTTCAATTTGAGATAGTGTTTTTGATTTTAACAATACCAAAACTATTGCCTTTATGGTAGGGTTTAACATTAATTCATAAAATTCAAGTTGAGATGATTTTAGATCTGGAGAATAAAGAATTCTAAATTTACCTTTTTTTTGAGATATTTGATTAGTGTTGAGATGATTTTGGACATATTTTTCTACGGTTTCTGCAGCACAACCTGATTCTGAAACTAATTTCATGAATGTGATAGGGCTCTTCAAAACTATATTCAAGATATTAGCCCCACATGCGCTTCTAATTTTTTGAGGATTAATAGTGGTCATTGCAGACACTAAGATCATAAACATAAACAATGGAGCAGTTAATTCAATGGTTGCAACCATCTCCGCTTCTGAGATTTCAATTAAATAATTAGTTTTAACAATATTCATGGTAGAAGTATTAAAAATAACTAGTATAAATATAATGTAGCACAAACAGCAAATAGTGCTAATAAACACAAAATAATAAAATCTAATTATTATGAAAAAAAAATAATATTTTAATATAAAAAAGGTGCTAAAATAGAATTCTAGTGTTAAAAAATAGGAATAGTGATAGTTCTAATTATTATGAAAAAAAAATATTATTTTAATATAAAAATATCAGACAAATAAATTATGGATTTACATTTTCTAAATGATTTAAAAAAAGAGGATAAAGGAAAAAGACGAGAGCAAAATAAGAGATATAGACAAAAATACAAGGAATTACTCAATTTAAAAAAACAACGTTCCTATCACCAAGAGAATTTAGAAAAAAAATTAGCAAAAAAGATGATGAATTGAAGATAGTTATCTAATTTTAAAAAAAATCAATTAAGAGCAACTGAATTATTAAGTTCTGAAATCCAGTAATATTGCTTGAAAAGTTCTATATGGCATCCAAATACACAGATGAAAGAATGGGCATCATTTGATACAATATCAAAAGGCAAAGGAATATGGCTAATTGATTCTAAAGGCAATAAAATAATTGATGCAGTAGGTTCAATGTGGTGTAATGTTTGGGGGCACTCAAATCCCCAATTAGTTAAGGCAATAACAAAACAAACTAAACAAATACAACATTCATCATTGTTTAATCTCACAAATGAACCTGTAGAAAAATTAGCAAAAAATCTTATAAAAATATCTCCTGGGATGAATAAGGTATTTTATTCAGATAATGGTTCTTCGGCAATGGAAATTGCAATCAAAATGGCATTACAGTATTGGGATAATATTGGAGAAACAAAAAAGACACAAATTGCAACAGTAGAAAACGGTTATCACGGAGATACATTTGGTGCAATGTCAGTAGGATATGTTCCAGAATTTTTTGGAAAATTTAAAAAACAATTATTTTCAACCGCACAATTTTCAGTACCTAACAAGTATAGAATTCCAAAAGGATTTACTTTATTAGATTATCAAAATTATTGCTTAGATAAAATTGAAAAAAGATTTTCAAAAAATAACAATATTGCAGCTTTCATAATGGAAAGTGGTGCACAAATGGCAGGAGGAGTGATAATTTATCCAAAAGATTTTCAAAGGAAAATTAGCAAATTATGTAAAAAATATGACATATTATTTGTGTTAGATGAAATTGCAACTGGTTTTGGAAGATTAGGATCAATGACTCAATACCAAGAACAAAAAAGTATTCCAGACATAGTGGCATATGGTAAAATGTTAACAGGAGGGTATCTCACAATGGCAGCTACACTTGCAAATAAAAAAATTTATGATTCATTTTCAGGAGAATTTGATGATTGGAAGCATCTATTTCATGGTCATACATATACAGGAAATCCAATTGCAGCAGCTGTTGCCAATGAAAATATTTACATGTATGAAAAATATAATTTAATTAAAAAAATTCAAAAAACATCCAAGATATTTTCAAAATATTATCAAGAAATTTTAGATATCGATATTGTTGGGGATATTAGACATAAGGGAATGCTTATGGGAATAGAACTTGTATCAAATAAGGAAAAGAAAATACCAATACGTACAAAAAAATCTATTAACAAAGTATTTTTTGAAGAAGGGAAAAAACAGGGCATATTTCTTCGAACATTAGGGAATATAGTCATGATTGTTCCTCCATTATCAATCAAAGAAAATGAACTAGAAATGCTTCTCTCAAGAACCGTCAAGACAATTCAGGCAGCAAAATCAAAGATAATTTGACTGTTAACCACTAAAAATACAATGGTTAACAATTACCATATTTTTATAAATGGAATAGAAAATATTTGAACATGAGTACTTTGGAATTTATTAAAGAATGTCAGGAAAAGGTATTTTCAGGAGAAAGAATTTCATCTCAGAATGCAAAAGAACTATTCAATGTTCCAGAAGAACATCTCAAAGACTTAGCAAAATGTGCAGATGAAATAACAAGGGATTACAACGGAAATAAAATAGATGTAGAACAATTAAACAATATTAAAAAAAATGCATGTAGTGAAGATTGTACATTTTGTGGACAATCAGCATTTTTTGATACAGGTATTGAAACATATCAATTGCCAACACCAGAAGAAGTTGTAATTAAAGCTAAAAAGGCAAAAGAAGAAGGAGCAGAATCATATTGTTTAGTTGCAGCATGGAGAGAACCATCACCAAAAGATTTCACAGGTGTTTGTAAAATTATTACAGAAATAAATCAAAAAGTTGGAATTAGTGTAGAATGTAGTTTAGGTTTTCTCACTAAAGAACAAGCAACAAAACTAAAAGAACTTAAAGTAAAAAGATACAATCATAATTTAGAAACAGCAAAATCCAAATTTCCAGAAATTTGTACAACTCACACATATCAAGATAGATTAGATACACTTGAAATTGCAAGAGAAGCAGGATTGGAATTATGTACTGGCGGAATTATTGGATTGGGAGAAACAAGAGAACAAAGAATAGAATTAACTTTAGAATTAGCAAGAATATATCCTGAAGAAGTTACAATAAACATACTAGTTCCAGTTCCAGGAACTCCACTAGAATTACAAGTAAATCTTCCAAATTCTGAAATTACTAGAATATTTTCAGTTATTAGATTTCTTTTACCAGAATCAGTGATTAAAATTTCTGGAGGAAGAGAGACCCAATTAGATGATTCAGGAGAAGAATTACTTCAAAGTGGAGCAAATGGAATTATTACAGAAGGATATTTGACTATGGGTGGAAATAAAGCCAAAAAAGATCGTAAAATGATAGAAAAGATTGGCCTTGAAGCATAAACTCAATTTCATTGATTTAGAGTTAGTAAAAATTAAAGAAAGTAATTTGCACAGAAAATTACAATATGGTAAAGCCCATGGCGCTCACATTACAATTAAAAATAAAAAACTGATCAATTTATGCTCAAATGATTATCTAGGAATTCCAATAACTAAAATTCAAACAAATCAACTTCAATCAAGTTCAAGATTAGTTTCAGGAAATGATGAATCCTATAAAAAATTAGAAAAAATTCTTGCAAAACACAAATCACAACAAAACAGCCTAATTTATCCAACAGGTTACATGGCAAATCTTGGAGCAATTTCAGCAATTGCAAAAAAAGGAGATTTGATACTAAGTGATGAATTGAACCATGCCAGCATCATAGAATCATGTAAGTTATCTGGAGCCAAAATATCAATTTACAAACATAATGATATGAAAGATTTATTTCAAAAAATAAAAAAACAAGGAAAAAACAAGTTCATAATTACTGAAGGTGTATTTAGTATGGATGGAGATTTTTCATCATTAAAAGAAATTACAGAAATTTCACAAAAAACAAATGCAATAACTATTGTCGATGATGCACATGGAGATTTTGTAATAGGTAAAGAAGGCAAAGGAACACCAGAATATTTCAAAGTAGCAAAAAAAATTGATTTGTATATTAGTAGTTTAAGTAAAGGTTTAGGATCATTTGGAGGATATGTTGCATCACAAAATAATGTAATTGATGCATGTATAAACAAATCAAAAGCATTTATCTACACTTCAGCGTTACCATCATTTTTAGTGGAACATTCAATTAAAAGAATACAATCAAACAGAGAAATTCAGAAAAAGAAATTAGAAAATAATATAGAAAAAATATCAAAGGGATTAAAATTAATAGGATATGAAATTAATTCGAAAACACAAATTATACCAATAATTGTAGGAAATGAAAAAACTGCAATGGAATTTGGTAAATTTTTATTCAAAAATGGAATATTTGCACAGCCAATTAGATACCCCACAGTACCAAAGAATCAAGCTAGATTAAGAATATCTGTGACTGCATGGCTAACGAATGTAGATATCGAAAAATCATTGGAAATATTTGAAAAAGGCTATAAAAAATTCTTTTAATTACCTTTGAGCATCCATGCCACCAAAATCCAAGTTTAATGGATTTGCGGGGGACCCAATAATTACTGCTATAGTTATGACGATTCCTAAAGCAATGCCTACAATAATAAATCGGGAATTCATATCTAATGTATCAAATACCCAGATAAAAACGGATTGTATTAAAATTAACCAAAATTTGTAAGAAGGCTTTAAAATAAAAATAATGAATTGAGCATATGACTGAACCTACAATACTAATAGCATTTTCAGCAGGGTTAGGATCCTTTATTGCACCATGTATTTTACCAATGATACCTGCTTTTTTGGCATATATTTCTGGAACAACATTAACTGAAATTACAAATGATCAAAAATCAAATTTTCAAATAAATAAAATCAACATTGTAATAAATACAATATTTTTTGTTTTAGGATTTTCGATTGTGTTTTCAACTTTAGGAGTTTTAATTAACAGTGTATTGTCAGAAAACATTAATCAATTTACAGACAGTCTGAATGCAATTGCAGGAATTATCATAATCATATTTGGTGTATTCTTGATATTGTCTGGAAAAATTAATTCTTTAAACAAAGAAAAAAAATTCCATATTAAAAATTTTAAATCAAGTTATCCAATGTCATTTGTATTTGGTTTAGCATTTGCAATAGGATGGACACCATGTGTTGGGCCAATATTAGGAACAATACTTACATTAGCTGCAACTACACCATCAATTTCATTTAGTTTACTATTAGCATATTCCGTAGGTTTGGGTATTCCATTTATTTTAATGGGGATATTTTTTTCTAAATCAACAAAAATTATTTCTTCCATGACAAAACATTTGAAATATTATAATATAGTCTTAGGAGGGCTCATCATCCTATTAGGAATTTTAATATTTACAAATCAACTTGCATATATTGCAAATTTTCCACTACTTAACGAGATTGTGATGTTAGGATGAATGCGGAAATTAAAACAGGTATAATTTTTGGTGGAATAATTATTGCAGTAATAATATTTTTATCTATATTATTCATAGGACTGGATGAGTCTGCATCAATAAATCAAGATTCAGGGATTAAAAAAGCTCCAAATTTAGTAGGCATATCACATTATCTTAACATATCATCTGAGGAATTAACAAAAAAAATGGATAACAAAGTAATCCTATACGATATCTGGACATATAGTTGCATTAATTGTATCAGAACATTACCATTCATTACATCATGGGATGAAAAATATTCAGAACAGGGATTATTAATTATAGGAATACATTCACCAGAATTTGAATTTGAGAAAGATCCACAAAATGTAAAAATTGCAATTGAAAAGTATGGAATTACTTATCCAGTAGTAATGGATAACAATATGGAAACATGGAAAGCATTTGAAAATAATTATTGGCCAAGAAAATATATCGCAGATCATGAAGGAAATTTAAGATACGATCATATCGGTGAAGGATCTTATCAAGAAACAGAAAAAGTCATTCAACAATTACTTGATGAGAGATCAATAGCATTGGGTATTGAAAATATATCTGAAAATAAATTAGTAACAATTGAAGAATTTGAACACACACTATTTAGAACTCCAGAATTATATTTTGGCTATAAATTTGCACAGAATAGAAATCAATTAGGAAGTGACGAAGGATTTCAACCAGAAAGAATTGTAAAATATAGTGAACCAAATAATATTGAATTAAATAAATTTTATCCAATTGGAAATTGGAAAAATCATGAAGACAGTATGCAATTAACAGAAGAAGTAGGATCGATCATAGTATCATTTGATGCTAAAGAAGTAAACATTGTTACTGAAAATAATGCACAATTAGAAATATTTCTCGACGGAGTAGCATTAACTAAAAAATATGCTGGTTCCGACATTAGTTTTGGAAACAAAATGGATGTTTCAAATGCAGGGATGTACAACATCATAAACAGTGAAACAAGTATATCCCATATAATGGAGATAAGGATTGAAGGTAAAGGATTTCAAGCATTCACTTTTACTTTTGGATAATGTGTAACTGCGGATAGTGTAACTGAGGGTACACTAGCAAGAGGTACAAGTCTGTTTAAAAGAAAAAAATCAATTAAATTCAGCGAAATTAAGATGTTGAATAATTCTTGGAATAAAACAGAAGGAGAAAGCATAACCCAAAAAGTAATGGGCAGAGTAAAGCCAGAGGAACCAATAAAAAATAAAATTAATTTTGCACAAAAAAAATTAGAAGTACAAATTTCAAAATTATCAGGAATTAATGAAAAATTGCAAGCAAAACATGACAAAATATTTGAAAGAGTAGTAAACGCACAAAGAAATAACAAACCAGCTTATGCAAAAGCATATGCCGGAGAATTAACTCAAGTCAGAAAAATGAAAAACATGGTTAGTGGAGCAAAATTATCTATGGAGCAAGTAAAATTAAGATTAGATACAGTTTCAGAACTTGGAGATGTTGTAGTAACATTAAGTCCATGTATGTCGATAATTAAAGGACTAAGTCCATCTCTAAGTGGAATTATGCCAGATGCAAATGCTTCAATGCAAGATTTATCACAAATACTAGGAGACGTAATGGCAGGATCATCGGTTGGAATGGAAGATAACTTTAATGTAAGTACTGAAACAAATTCAGATACTCTTGCAATTTTAGAAGAAGCACATAATGTAATTGCAGGACAAACAAAATCATCAATTCCAGAAGTTCCAACATCATTAAAAGAAAAAGTAACAGAAAGAAGATCAGATATTTTTATTTAGAAAAATAATTACTTTGATTTAGATTTTTGTTTACTTTTTTCAATTAAGATTTTTTTAATACGAGAAATTGTAGGGTAACTATATCCTCTCCTACGATAATTAGAGATCATCATTTTCCAATTTTTTAATCTCCACTGAGCTTGTTCAGTGGTAACTGAATGTACTTCTTTTTGGACTATACTTTTACGCCCTACCTTTAGAGTTCCAGCATCTTTTGCGCTCCACCTACTTTTTGCAAATTTAAGCCCTGAAATAATTTCACTGACAGGCATCTCTTTAAAATAATTTTTTATTTTTTTTAATTCAAGATCTGTAGGTTTACTAGAAATTGGAAGTTCGATGGAAGGCTTTATCATGGAATTATTAGAACAATATACTTTAAGAGAATCATGCTAAATCAGAATTAACTAAATCAGAGAATAAGTGAAAAGATTTGATTAAAAACAGGCATAAAGAATTAGTTCCACTATTAGCAATTATGATGAAACTAAAACAATAGTAAAATATGTAATGACAAATACAAGATTAGATCAAATTTGTCATTTGAAGCCATTTTATTCATAGCAGTTCTAGTAATTGCATCAAAACTTGGAGGAGAACTGCTTCACAGAATTGGACAACCTACAATTCTAGGAAATGTACTTGCAGGAATTATTGTTGGACCCGCATTTTTAGCGATAGTGCATCCAATAGAAGCGATTGAATTATTTGTTTCAATTGGGGTATTTTTCTTATTTTTCCTCATAGGTCTTGAAGAAATTGATATTGCAGGTTTATTCAAAGTCATGAGAGGTAAAATTTTTGCAGGATCTGTTGCTGCATTTATGATTCCATTTTTGATTGCAGGTATTTTTGGATTAGCGATAGATTTGAATTTTATACAATCATTTGCAATTGCAAGTGTAATTGCAGCATCAAGTTTAGGAGTTACAGCTAAAGTGTTAAGTGATCTAGGTAAATTAAAATCCAAAATCGGTCTGGAAATTTTTACAGTAACTGCAATTGTGGAATTTATTGCAATAATTGTTGTAAGTGTTTTTATTCAATTAGATGCAAATTCTGGAACTCCAGAAATTGGGGAAATGGTGTGGTTATTTGCAAAAATGTTAATCTTTTTTGCAGTAGCAGGGATTCTTTCAGTTTTTGGATTACCACATTTTTTCAGATTAATAAAAAATCATTTAAGAGTAAAAGAAGCATATTTTGCAATAGTAATCGGAGTTATTCTTCTTGTAGCATACTTTGCAGAAGTTAGTGGAGTTCATGGAGCTATAGGGGCGCTATTATTAGGAATTGCAGTATCTAGGATGAATAAAGAAGAGTATAACGAAATATCAAAAAATATCAGTGTAATTGGATATGGAATTTTTATTCCAATATTTTTTGCAGGTATTGGAATTCACTTTAGTTTTGCATTTTTAGAATTAGAATGGTGGATAATTGCAACATTTTTAGTAATTATGACAGGTGTAAAATTTTTGAGTTCGTATATTGCAGTAAGAATAGCAAATATGCGACCAGCAACAACTGTAGCATACGGGGTAATGTCAAAGGGAGCAGTAGATTTAGCATTGATGTTATCCTTACTTCAAGCACAAATTATGGACAGTAGATTATTTTCATTATTAGTTCTCGGAACTCTCATAACCATGATAATATCAAGTGTAGAACTTCAACGTAAATTAAAAAAGATAATTCATTTCAAAGTAGGTACATCAGAATTAGGATTAATGCCAATTTATTTTAGAAGAGTTGTTTCAGATACACAAGCAATGTCAGTAATGGATAAAGAATATCCAAAAACAAGTTCAGATATTTCAATTAAAGATTTTTCTGTAAAAAACAGCATCAAAAAAATACCATTTTTAGTTTTTGATAATTCAGATAAATTAGTAGGAATAATATCAAAACGGGAAATAGAAAGAGCTCATAAAAAAACACTAGATCTAATTCTAATTTCAGATATTATGTATACAAAATTTAATACAGCACAACCAGATGAGTATCTTTATTCAGTAATTCAAAAAATGAATTCTCATCCATTTGATATCATACCAATCATGGATTCAGAAAACAATGGAAAAGTTATGGGAATTATAACAAATGAAGGAATTATGGAATTATTGACAGATATCAAGAGTAAATAATCAATACATTTTCATTTAAAACCTGTAACTAAAGATCTGTAACTAAAGTTTCCAGAGACAGTCCAAAATATTCATTATTAGCACTGCTTAAGGATTTCACTAATTCTATTTTTAAGGTTCTGAATTCTTTTTCAGTTCTCATAATTATTAAATAACAAACCATTTGATAATCATGTCTTTTTAATTGATGTAAAGTAATAGCTCGTAGTCCATTAACAATAATTCTAAATTATTAAAAAATCCTTTTATGACAAAAAAAAATTAAAGCAAGAGAGATGAAATTCTGTTCTGAATGTGATACAAAGCTTTCAAAAAATTTGAAAGATCTAGCTGCACCATGGATATGCCCAAAATGTAATCCAGAAAAAATAATTCCGAGAAAACCAAGTTATGGAGTAAATTATTCAGGAAGAACAAAACAGTGTTCAAAGGGTTGTGGTTCAGAAATTTATTGGGATGAAGAATTTAAATCAGATAGTGGAAAATTTATTCCACTTGATGCAAGAACAGATGAACCACATAACTGTAAGGGTCCAGAAAGTTCAGGTGTATATTTTCCAGATGAAATAAGAAGTATTACCAAAAAAACAATACCTAAAAAAATTATAACAGAATTAAAAATTACATTACCTGAGAGCATTTTATTTGATATTAATAAAATACCAAAAGTAGAAATTGATAATGACATAGTAATACATGATTTAGTAGAAGGACACAGAAATCAAACACTAGCAATCATTCATTATGAAAAATTGATTTCATTAGAACCAGAAAAAATACCACTAGAAAATCTAAATGATATTTTATCAAAAAAAATTATAGCAGGCTTAAAAAAATATGGATTTTCAGGATTACTTCCATTTCAAGAAGAATCAATTCGCTCGATACTAAAAGGAAACAATTCAATTATTTCTGCACCTACAGGTTCAGGAAAAA
>Ga0257122_1000523_pt1 | contig 33061 bp, 32 predicted proteins | sample SI106_120metaG_FD_190146 | JGI IMG/M metagenome (GOLD analysis project Ga0257122, IMG submission 190146) | Marine microbial communities from Saanich Inlet, British Columbia, Canada - SI106_120 | ecosystem: Environmental > Aquatic > Marine > Inlet | place: Canada: British Columbia | collected... | reverse complement strand
ATCGTCCCTGCATCCCTCACCCCAAACTTCTCCCGACCGGGAGCGGGGCAAAGCCTAGACGTATATCCTCGACTGTGGCTGTCACAAAAACCGTAGGCCCGATGAAACGACTACGCCGTCGCTTGCTCTGATCCCGGGTCGCCTATCCATACCTCGCCGCCCTCGAAGTACTCTTTTTTCCAGATCGGAACTACTTCCTTCAGGCGGTCGATGAAGTGGAGCGTGGCTTCGAATGCAGGCCGTCGGTGGGCTGCTGAAACAGCGATAACAAGGCTTAGCTCGCCTATGTCCACACGGCCGGTGCGGTGGGCGACAGCGACCTTGTCGATCTCCCATCGATCCTTGATCTCGTCGATCAGTTCCTGGAGCTTCTCGTCGGCCATCGGCCGGTAGGCTTCGTACTCCAGGTATTCGACGCCACGGCCGTCGTTGTGATTCCGTGTAACGCCTTCAAACGTGATGACTGCGCCGTCGGTATCGTCACGAACGGCGTTTGTGAGCGTATTTGGGACAAGTGGTTGGTCAGTGATGATGATCATTTGTGTACGGGTACATTCCCAAATGGGAGGATTCAGGTCGATATATACGACCCCGATTGTAGCCCCCTCTCCCAGCGGGAGAGGATCAAGGTGAGGGAGAAGTCGTGAACATCAACAACGTCTCTAGAACGCCGTCCATGTTCTTAAACACATCGTTGTTCCAAAACCTGACGACCTTGTAACCACGCCGTTCGAAGAAGGCGGTGCGCCTCTCGTCCGCGTGAACAGTCTCCATGTGTTGAGAGCCGTCCAATTCAACGATTAACTTTTCTTTTTCACAGCAGAAATCGGCCACATGAAGGGGGCGGCGAGAATTGACGTCGAAATTTGGCACCCGCTAGTCGGCCATCACGGATCTTGGACCATAACAGCGCTTCGGCATCTGTCTGGTTCCGGCGTAATGATCTCGCTGTGTACGTTGACCGTGGGTTACGGCGACTTGATCGCACAACACACTTCTCCCTCACCCCAGCCCTCTCCCGCTGGGAGAGGGGGATTCCGGCTCTATCCGCCGCTTACCGGTGGGATCAGAGCCAGTTCGTCTCCGTCGCTTAGGACGCCGCTGAACTCTACGTACTCGTTGTTGACGGCGGCCATGAGGCTTGTTGGCGCGGTCCACTGTCGGGGTCCGATGCGCTGGGCCTCGTCAATAGCGTCCGCTACGGTCGCGCCATCATCAAGTTCGACAGACAGGTCGCCAGTCCCCGCTCTGTCACGGAGTCCTGCAAAGAGTTTGATGGCGATCTTCATGGCGTGGGAGGTCTCATTGGGTGTACAAAGAACCCTCTGAGTATACGTCGCCACCGTCCCGAAATACGTTCATATGTACGTACCGTGATAGCCGCCCCCAACGCCACATGGCACAATAAGTCACTCCAAACAAACGCACGCACGCGGGCCTGAAGGATGAGATGGCGAACTCCAAGGTTTTCATAGACGGCTCTTACGGCACTACCGGTCTCAGGATCAAAGACCGGCTCGAGCCGCGCGATGACTTAGATGTCGTCGTTGTGGATAAAGACCTGCGCCGCGACGTGGATGAACGCCGAGACGCCCTCGTGAATTCTGATCTCGCCATACTCTGCTTGCCAGACGATGCCGCCATTGAGGCCGCGGAATGGGCGGCCGAGAGCGGGACGAAGATCGTCGACCCTTCTACCGCGCACCGGGTCGCCGACGGCTGGGTGTACGGCTTGCCGGAGATGACGCCGGATCAACGTGACGCTGTCAGGGAGTCGAACACCGTCGCAAACCCCGGCTGCTACCCGACCGGGGTGGTGCTCTGCATTCGTCCACTAACCGAGGCGGGAATCGTTTCCAAGGACATGCCGCTTACGATCCACGCCCTCTCCGGGTACTCGGGTGGCGGTAAGAATCTAATTGCCAAGTGGGAGGGCGGCCAGCCTGATCTTGAAGGGTTGCCGTTTGAGTCACCGTACGCTCTCCACACAAAGCACAAACACGTTCCTGAGATGCAGAAGTACTCGGGGCTAACGTACGAGCCGCAGTTCATCCCGTCGGTGGGCCCGTTCTTGAAGGGCATGCGCGTTGAGGTGCCGCTCCATAAGTCGGTTATCCAGGGTGGTGCGAACGCCGAGACGATCCATGGTTTGCTAGACGAACGTTATGCAGACGAGCCGCTGGTGAACGTGGTTTCGTTGGAAGACACCCTTGCGTACTCCGATCCGGCATTCGATCCGCAGGCCCGGAACGACAACGACGGACTTGATATATCTGTGGTGCCGAACGAGCTTGGACACGTTCTGTTGGTCATCCAGATCGACAACCTTGGCAAGGGCGCATCCGGAGCGGCTATACAGAACATGAATTTGATGTTGGATTTGCCGGAGCACGCCGGTCTAACGGTCTGATGTTCCCCGATTCCCAACCTGGGATCCGAAGTTGTGGCACAATCCCGGTACTACCGACGTTTTATCTGAATCAGGAGAGAGCTTTCTAAGTGCTTGAAGTAATCCTCGAAACCAACCTGACCTGTCCTGAATGCAAGGCAGTTACCGCCGAAATAATGCTGGCGGACGACTGACTGGTTGCGTATGACTGCACGTCGTGCGGTGCGAACCTGACCCCACCTGAGGGTGGCTGCTGCGTTTTCTGCTCCTACTCGGACCAACTGTGTCCGGCTGTACAACGCAAAGAGGCGGGTGTCGTCTAGCGGTTCCGGAGCGGTCCTGGGCCGATGACCGCAGTGATAAGTGATCAAGAGGCCCGTCAGATTGACAAATAACCCTTCGAGTTGGCTGATTTCTGGCCTACTATCGATGCATGCCGCAAATCCAGAGGGTCCACCTCGTCCGCCATGCCGAGACGATGGGCGCTGATACCACATACGTCGGTGATCCGACACTGACGCATCGTGGTGAACGTCAGTCAACTCTCACTGCAGACCATCTCCATGACGTTGGCGTGTCATCGGTTTATGTCAGTCCGTTGTTACGGGCCAAACAAACCGCGGCCCCGCTGATCACAAGGCTTGGCGCACCCCCGAAAACATTGCCCCTGATGGCGGAAATCGATCTCGGGGACTTCCCGGGTCCTGAAGCTTCAGGGCGAAAGAGGCCGTTGATCGATTTCGGCGATTGGGGCGGAGACTACGGAGCGGATTTCAGTGAGAGCGTGATCAGAGGGTTTGGAGACTTCATCAGCGAAGTTCAACCGCTGGAACACGAAGACATCGCACTTATCTCACACGGCGGCACTATCAACGTCATCCTCGATCATGTGCAGGGCATCCCCTGGGACGGACAGATGCGCAACTTACTTGCCAACTGCAGCGTCTCGACAATAGAGATCAGCCCTGGTTCCGTATCGCTCTCAGATATCAACTTTGTCCGGCATCTGCCGTATGAATTGATCACCCCGGAGAACGAGCGCCCTCTTAAACAGCCCCCTTCGCGTTGACACTCCTATCCCGCCGTACCTACACTTGTTGGGTTAACTGCCCGAGTTGTGGCGTTATGTCACGATGTCCGGGCGATTCCCGTACGTAACTGGAGTTCATTCTTTACATGGTTCGCATTCGGCTGCGCCGCATCGGCGCGAAGGGCCACCCGTTTTACCGCGTAGTAGTCGCTGACCAGCGCACTGCTCGCAATGGCGCGTTCATCGAGCAGATCGGCACGTTCGACCCGATGAAAGACCCGTCTGAGGTCAAGATCGACGAAGAGCTGGCCCTCAAATGGCTCCGCCAGGGTGCACAGCCCAGTGAGTCTGTTGGTGCGATGCTGAAGAAGCTTGGCATCATAGACAAAGTGAAAGAGACCGCCTGATCTCATGAAAGAGATGGTCGAGTACATAGCCCGGGCGCTTGTCCGTAACCCCGACGCTGTCGAGGTCACGGAAGAGGTCCGCGGCAATCGCGTGTTCATCACGCTCATCGTGGATGACGAGGACAAGGGCAAGGTCATCGGCCGTGACGGCCGGGTGGCGCAGGCCATTCGCTCCCTGCTGCGGGTTTCCGGCGTGAAGTCGGACCAGCGCATCGTCCTCCAGATCGACTAGCGGGGATTCGGCGAAATGTCGCCCCAGCAATCCAACCGCAGGCGTCGTCGGCAAACCTTTGAGCCGGGCCAGGTTCCGCGTAAACGCCCGCCCGCAAGCGAGAAGATCCAAACCTCTACACCTACACGTGTCGGGGTTGCTTCCGTCCGCAGGTCCTGGGGCGTCGACGGCTCGATTGCTGTCAGCCAGTTTTCCGAGGACGAAGACCGCTTCTCGCCCGGCGTCACTGTCTATATCAATGGCGGTCGCGAGGCCCGAATCCTGGATAGCCACCGCGCCGGATCTGCAATCGTCTTGCAGCTGGATATCGTGCGGAACACCCGTGACGCCAACGCGCTCCGTGGCACCGTCATCGAGATGGAAGGCGACGACATCCCGGAGGCGCCAGATGGCACCTACTACCACTACGAGATTGTAGGAGCGAAGGTTCGCACTACTGAGGGTGAAGAGCTGGGCGAGGTGCTGGAGATCATCGTGACCGGGGCGAACGATGTGTATGTTGTAGGCGACCCCAAAGCCACTGACGCCAAGGGGCAGATTCTGATCCCGGCGATTGCAGATGTGGTGCTGGAGGTGGACGTGAATAACGGGATCGTGACGGTGAATCTGCCGGAGGGACTTCGGTAAGAGCCTACGAAACTTTGCCCCGTTTCGGGTGGCTTGCTAAGATCACTGCCCAAGTCTTTAAAAAACGCCCCCGGGTTCTGTGAAGATCGAAGCCCGCGTACCGATAGATTCGGCAACGGGAGGAGCACCATGTCAGGCCACTCTAAGTGGAGCACCATCAAGCACAAGAAGGCAGCTACCGACGCACGTCGTGGGCAGCTTTTCACGAAGATCGCCCGAGAAATCATCGTGGCGGCTCGCGGCGGTGCAGATCCCGAGACTAATTTCCGGCTTCGCCTGGCGATCCAGTCCGGCAAAGACGCAAACATGCCGAACGACAACATCGATCGTGCGATCGCGAAGGGTTCGGGCGCTGATGGTGACGGGGCAGATCTCGAAGAGATCACCTACGAGGGCTACGGCCCCGGTGGTACGGCGATCATGGTGCAGGCGCTGACCGATAACCGGAACCGCACGGCGTCCGATGTCCGCCAGATGTTTTCCCGAGCAGGTGGCAATCTCGCAGAGTCAGGCGCTGTTTCATGGGGATTCTCTAACTCCGGCGTGATTAACGTAGAGGCATCTTCCGGTGACCCGGAGGAGATCGCTCTGGAGGCCGTAGACGCCGGTGCTGAGGATTTCGACATCGAGGGCACCTCTATCGAGTTCAAGGTGCCGTTCACGAGCTTTGAGCCGCTCAAATCGGCGCTTGAGGGCATGGACGGTGTCGAGGTGGAGTCCGCCGAGCTGGCGATGGTGCCCAGTACTCTCGTAGAGCTGGATGACACAAAAGCGAAGCAGGCGCTTCGCTTGCTGGACACGTTGGAGGAGCTAGACGATGTCCAGAAAGTGTTCTCCAACGCAGACTTTCCGGACGAGGTCATGGAAGAGTACGCCCAAGCGGGTTAGTCGCAGTAGGCGATGACGGGTGTATTTTGATGGCCTCGGCCACATTTGCATGTTTGCATGGTCCACGCTGTCAAATTTCATGCATCTGGCCTTCTCCCGCTGAGAGAGAGTGCGATATCAAGGTGCCCTCAGGTTCGGGATGAACAATGGTGTCTTGTAGACCCAGCACTCGCTCCGCCCATTTCTAGCGGACACGAATACAGGGATATTGACCGGATCAGCGTCCTACCGAAGAAACACCGTTTACGCTCGACCTTGAACCTCCGTCACCTCATCCCTCTCCCACCGGGAGAGGGGCAGTTTTCTCCCCCCTAAATAGGCAGATCGAGAAGCTTCCACCATGAATTACGACGCCTGGGCTGAGTGGTATGACGTCTTTTACTCGACCGCCGGGGTCGAGGATGTCGCGTTTTATGTTGAGCTTGCGCGGGCTTCAGGCGGACCGGTTCTGGAGATTGGCTGTGGCACTGGACGGGTGAGTCTGCCAATCGCTGCGGCGGGGATCGATGTCCTTGGCGTCGACTTCTCCCCTGCCATGCTTGCCAGGGCCGGTGAACGAGCGGCAGCCACAAGCAACCTCGGCGGTGCGTACGAATTCGTTCAGGGCGATATGCGATCGCTCGCGCTGGACCGCCAGTTCCCCCTTGTCATCATTCCCGCACGAACCCTGTACCTCGCACTAACTCCGGAGGAACAGCTCGAATCACTGCGCAGGGCCGCGTCACACCTGGCACCTGGTGGGATGCTGGCGTTTAACCTGTTCGTTCCCGATCCCGATCTCATCGCCGATACGTCAAAAGAGCCGTTCTCGATGGGCGAGACGATCAATCCCGCCACCGGTCGCCGTTGCCTCTTAAGTGCGGTGAACACGCCCGATCCGATTGCTCAAACGATTCACAGCGTGCAGACGGTCGAGGAGTTGGACGAGTCCGGCTCCGTGGTACGGACTGAAGATCTGGAGGTTGATCTTCGGTTTATGTATCCATCAGAGGTTCATGTGATGCTGGAGGAGGCCGGGCTGGCCGCGGATCAGGTATACGGGGATTTTTCCGGCGGTCCGCTACAAGAGGACAGCGAGGAGATGGTGTGGGTGGTGCGACGCGCGGGCGAGTAGCGACGTTCTAGTGTTGTCGCCCGTGTCCTAAGGCTCTCGAGGGGCTGGATTGGGCAATGACGCTGATTACGTGCACACCAAAGAATTTGAGCTAGCCCGAACCGTAAAGTCGTGCGGCATTACGCCCCTGGTTGTTTGAGAGCGCTGGATACAGGGGCGCAGCATAAGTCCTGTCATTCCCGAGTAGTCGGGGATCCAGAAACGGTTGCCGTACGACACGAATTCTCATTGTCAGCGGGCGATTTCTGGACTCCCACTTTCGTGGACGTGACGTGCTATCTGGGGTAACCGCCGTGCGTTACATGGACCAGAAAAACCAGATCACGGCTATGATCGGTACCGTGAAGAGGGCGATCACGTAGCTCAAGGACATCCAAGTCGGGGCGTACAACACCATCGGGAATGCGATGATCGTGGCAATGAGCGCTGGTACGAGGGTAACGGTCAGCATGTGATCCGATACCCAGGTGGCTCCGGGTCGGTTCTTTTCTACGTCTTCCCTGGTAACCATCAACCGTCTTTTCGCCACAATCTCACCTCGCCCTAATGTTTATTTTCCGCTGCCGAACCTCAGACCGTTTATGTGCCAATTTCGGCCCTTCACGTTATTCCGCATGTCGCCCTCGTTCAGGGGCCACTGTTTTACACCGCAACGTTCCGCCCACTCGTCATACATTCGAGACATCCGGGTTAGTCTTTCAGGTTCACTGACCGAGAGGTCGATCAACTCCGTGCGGTCCGATTCGAGGTTGTAGAGCTCCCATCGGCCGGGCGCGTCTTCCGGCGCCCAGCGCGGGAATTCACTGACCAGCTTCCAGTCGCCCATCCGCATCCCACGATTGCCCTCATGCTCCCAGAACATGGGCGCTTCCCGCTGCCAGTTTTCGCCGTTCAGGAGGTCAAGAAAGCTTTCCCCTTCCAACGGCGTGATGTCGTGGTCGGCGTGCTGAGATGGGTAGGACGCGCCAGCTGCAGCGATACAGGTGGCGGGGATGTCCGTGATGTGGGTGGGAGTGTGAACGTTACTGGCGGCCTGAATTGCGGATGGCCATTTGACGATGAACGGGGTCGATATGCCGCCCTCGTGTATCCAGTTTTTGTAGAAACGGAACGGTGCGTTGCTGGCGTTGGCCCATGGCAGGTCGTAGCTCATGAAAGTTTCTTCACCGCCGGGTTCTTGACCGGTGAAATTGCCGACCTTGATCTGTTCCCCACCACGCGTTTCTCCGCCGAATAGCGCGGGTGTCGGCACACGGGAATCCTCGGCAAGGAACACCTCGCACGCTCCGTTGTCGGACAGGAACATCACCAGGGTGTCGTCCTCGACGCCGGTTTCCTTCAAAGCATCCAGAACCCGACCAATCCCACGATCCATCTGCTCGATCTGCGCTGCATATACAGCCATACGCAGGTCTTCCCACTCCTTCTCTTTCTCGTCCTCCCACGGATACGAGCTCTCGTCACGGGGGGAGATATCCGATTTTTCGTCCAGGATGCCGCGGGACTTTAGTTCCTCATGCCGTGCGGTGCGCATCGGGTCCCAGCCGTCCATGTACTTGCCGCGGTAGTGGGCGATGTCCTCTTCGTAGGCATGGAGTGGCCAGTGAGGCGCTGTGTATGCGACGTACAGGAAGAACGGCTTGTCGTCATTTGACGCCTCGCGGACCATTCGGGCGGCCTCGTCGGAAATGGCGTCGGTGTAGTGGTATTCGTCCGTTTCGACTTCGATGAACGAATCGCCGCTCATTAAGGTCTGCGGGTTGAAGTAGTTCCCCGCGCCGGTGAGGGTTCCGTAGAACTTGTCGAATCCGCGCTGGGTTGGGGTCGGGTGTGTTTCATCTCCCGGAGTCCAGCCTTCGGACTTTCGGAGCGCGTAGCCGCCGCCTACATGCCATTTGCCGGACATGTAGGTGGCGTAGCCGGAGTCTTTGAGCACCTCGGCGACGGTGACGCTGGTCTTATTGAGGTAGCCCTGGTAGGACGGCACGCCGAGTGGGTCGGTCATGTATCCGATACCGGCCTGGTGCGGGTAGAGTCCGGTCATGAGGCTGGCCCGTGATGGGCAACATTTGGCATTGTTGTACATCTGGCTGAACGAGAGGCCCTCACCCGCCATGGCGTTCAGGTTGGGCGTGCGGATCTCACCGCCGTAGGGTTGTATGTCTGAAAAGCCCATATCGTCGGCCATGATGAGGACAATGTTCGGGCGTTTCGGTTGGGTCATTTGTGGCTCCGGTCGTGGTCGAGGTTTCGGGGCAGATCACCATCTGCCCCAGGGCGGATAATCATTCGCCCCCACGGTGTCGCTTGATTGGTGGGCGGAGCAAGCTCCGACCCTACGAGGTTAGCGGACTGTCTGGGCGGTTAGGTCGAGGACTGAGTCTGCGATTGTTGTGAGCATGGCCCACGCTGGCTCGTGGGTTAATGTGTCCTCCGGAATATCCATATAGGTGTCCAGCAGTACGTAGTCCGCGCCCAGGTCCTGTAAGGCTCCCAGGTCGTCTTGAACCTGTTGGAGTGACCCGATACCCGGTTTTCGTCCGTCCTCCGGGAGTGGATCGTCAGTGAGATGAAGTTTGACCCGAGGCGAGAACGCGGGGACCGATCTGTCCAGCTCCTCAGCGAAACGTCTCAGGGTCGGCACCCCGTAATCCCTGAGCCACGCGAGCTCCAGGTTCATCGGATGCCAGGCGTCGCCGTGTATTACGGCACGTCTGATGGCAGCGTCGCTCGCCCCGCCTACCCAGATCGGCGGATGGGGTTGTTGCACGGGTAGCGGCGCGGTCAACACATCGTTGAACGAAGTGAACTCGCCCTCGAAGCTACCGGACTCTCCGGACCACAACTCTTTCATGGCCGACAGATATTCGTCGGTCATCGCACCGCGCCGGTGGAACGGGAGACCGAGCGCTTCGAACTCAAGTGTGGACCAGCCAGCACCTATGCCGAAAATAAAGCGTCCATCGCTGAATTGATCCAGGCTAGCGACCATTCGGGCGGTGAGAATCGGGTCGCGGTACGGCACGATGATCACCGTCGTGCCCAATTGAATGGTCGAGGTCTTACCGGCGAGCCAGCCAAGCGTCACGAAAGGGTCGTATAAAGGCGCCGGATATCGGTCATGAATGTCACGGGTAACGGCGACGTGGTCACACGCCATTGCCAGGTGAAAGCCGAGGCTCTCGGCGAATGTCGTCCAACGAGCCAGCGACTCGGGCGTCGCGGCCGGGCCAAAGTTCAGCAGGTTTACTCCGGCTTTCATGTAATCAACACCCGATCTACTCTGGATTCCAATGGGACAATCAGTTCCTGGGAAGCGACAAGCCTACCCGTTACCTACAACTCTTCGAAGAGGAAACTTACGTCCGCGTGCCCCTCCGTCAAAGTCTCCATTCTGGCCACAAGTTCCTGCCCACGTTTGTTTGACACCACATCAATGACCGTTTCGCTTGCTGCCTCTGCGTCCTCGTAGTCGACGTGCCAGTGAAGCCGCCCTGAATATCCGAACGGTTCCCGATACAACTCCATCTCCACTCCTTGCGAACGCAAGTAGCCCTTGATGTCCTCAGCGATTTCAAGAAGCTGCGAGAACTTCCCGGGTTGTGCGTCAAAAGAACGTACGATTCGAATCATCGGTCGACCCCAATTCCACTTCGGAATATCGATATCAGCCTGACGATGTTCATGTCGTTTTCACCAGGAAGCTGGTCACACGATGGCCTTCGATCAATAACTGGATGCGCCGCAGCGGCTCTTCAGCCCTGGAGTTCGTCGATAACGTTTGCCACCAGGACTGGGCCCTCGCCGCGTCCTCGAAATCGTTATGGATATGAACGGCTCCCCCAAGACCCCACGGCTCGGTGAAAATTCGCCCAGTTATTCCCTGGGTGGCGCTGTAGGCCTTGATCTCTTTGAGTACATCGATGAGTTCGCGTTCCTTGCCCGGCTTCGCAATGAATCTGCGTACGACTCGAATCATGCTGCCCTCCTTGTAGCCCGGTACGGTAACGGATAGGCGATTTAAGCGCATCAGGTCGAATCCGTGCGCGGAAACAGGCGTTACGGACTTCTTACCTGTGCGCGTTCCCGATGTCAGCCGAGGGTAGGCCTGGCGACCAAATTGCTCTGGGATCAAAAGGGGCTTTTGATGAGGCTACGGCTACAATTGGCGTCAGAATTGACCGGAGGCGCGGCAGACGTCCACCTGCTTACAGCACTTATGCGCCATGACTGAGCGGATCGACAACTAAAGAGAGGGTCTGGCCTTCCGGCTGACCCTCTCTTGTTTTTCTTCTTACGGAGCACCATCCCGGGGTGCGAGGTTCGGTCGATGCGACCGTTGTGGCTGACGTCCCTGACGTATCGGCTCTCCCGTTGTCTAAGGATTCGTCCAAGCCCTGTGCTGTGTGGTCCGCTACTCCCGGAGGTGCTCTCTGCCTGACTTCGTAACCCAGCCCGACATGATCGCCGGATGCTGTTCACGGGTCTCGTTCACTGTTGCCCCTGATTCTCTAGCCGACCGCTGAAGTCCGTTAAATCGTTTCTCTTTATTAAGTGGCTGCCGTCGTGTCCGGTTTGCCTCTATGGAGGCGCTTCCGGAGAGGACTGGCTCAGCCCGTAAACGCAAGCTTTCGGTCTTCAGCGGGGTTTATCCCAATCCCGGCTGCGGAGGCCAACAGTGCTGAACTCCCCCACCCGGGATCCGTACAAGGTTCAAACCATCTGTGAACCCAGACGTAGACACGGACTCCCGTCATTTATCGTGCCTCGCTTCCTGAACACTTCTGATCGCTTTCGGTCTTCCCGAGGTGTTCCCGGCGCCTCTCCGGCGCCGACCGAATGTCCTCGGTAACCGTCGATTAAGACTATGCCATGACCGATCTGAGGGAGTCGTGAAGAGGACGTGAAGACGGCGTGAGGGGATTGTGTGGGTGTCCCCAGACAGGGGTGGGGGTGGATTGCCGGATGATGCGCTAACCGCCTGATGGCGGTCCCCCTCACCCTCCATGTACGTGGGCCTCTCCCGCGTCGGGGAGAGGGGGCAATTTCGACGGTGGCTTGAGGTTTTTAAAGCCTGTGTTGAGTCTGTCGAAATGGACCGAGCTAGGGCCCGGCAAGCACCGCCCCTCCCTGGTTTTCGCTTTACTGGACCGTTGAGAAAGGCATGGCGTTGTAGAGCATGTTTTCCTGGAAGAGCGGTCGTGAACCGGACGATGGCGGCCAGCCGATCTCGGCGAATTTCTTTCGGGCCTCGGTGCGGTGCTCCCAGCTCTCGTAGGACCACATGTGCAACCAGCGGTTCAGTTGTCCGAGCTCTGACGTCCAGATTCCGACCGGTTGTGACAGTTCCATGCGTTCCGTAATTTTCGAGCCCCATGCTTCCATCCATGCAGTTGGTGTTCCGGGTTGGAGCGTGTAGTCACGGAGCTCGAATATCGGTCCGATTTTGCGTTCAATGTCCAACGGAGGCAGGAATGACGCGGGAACGTATATCTCCGAGTACTGGTGTTCAATCAGTTCCTGGGAGTTTGGCGGCCAGTTGCCGCCTGCTACCGCCGCCGCACGCGTTTCGTTGCGATGCTCAACACTGTCGTACTGCCAGATGTGTAGTACCCGATTTAGTCGGCCGACCTCTGTATAGAAATAGCCGACCAGGGGTGACAGCTTTTTGCGCTCTTCGATCACATCGGAAACGCGTTTGATGTATTCGCCAATCGAACCCGGTATCAGATCGTAGGTACGGAACTCGTGAATCAATTTTGGCTCCCGTGAGATTTGCGCACCCATGCTGAGGTTCTCGACGTACGGGTGCGGGCGGGGCAAGCCCCGCCCCTACGGTTTCATTAAGCACGACTCTGATCAGCCAGACCGATTTTCGACCTGATCAGAGCATGAACGCCTATTCCTACTGAAGGGGTGAGAAGTCTGCGGCCCACATCAGCTTGTTTTCCTGGTGCAGAGGGGAAACGTTGGACGGCGGGGGCCATACGCCTTTGGCTCTCGTCTCGTTACGCACTTCCATGCGGTGTTCGAAGCTCTCGTAGGCCCACATGTGCGCCCAGCGGTTGAGCGGACCTAGGTCTGAGAACCACGCCCCAACCAGCGGCGAGTACTTCTGACGTTCCTCGATCGCCTTCGACCACGCGTCCACAACCTGCGGGATGTCGCCCTGTCCGTACTTGTAAATCCGCAACTCAAACAGGGGTCCAATTTTCCGAGGGGTGAGTTCCGGCATAAACGGTGCAGGGTAGTAGATGTCAGATTCCATGTTCAGGATGAGGTCTGCGTTGTCCGGTGGCCAGATGCCGTCCGCGACGACCTTCGCCCGGGTCTCTGCGCGGTGATTCATGTCGTCGTAGGGCCAGATGTGGACGACCTGGTTGAGCGCGCCGACCTCTGTGTAGAAGAAGCCGCCAAGTGGCGTGACTTTGACTCGCTCCGGGGCCATAGCGCCTGTTTTTTCCAGGAACTGTGGGACGCCACGCGGCTTGAGGTCATACGTGCGGATCTCGTGGATCAATTCGATGCTCCTGTAGGGGTTATTTGTCGTGGCGGCAGGTTACACCGCCGGAAGGGATTTTGGGGATGAGGTGTCTACTTGAACGCAGGCATCACCTTGTCTGCCAGGAGACGCATCGAGCGTTCTACGTCAGGCTCGGAAATTTCTTCCCCGGCGTTGAACTCGGCCACGATGGAGGTCAGCTTGAGCCGGTCTTTTAGCTCATGTATGCGGTCGATCACCATTTCTGGCGTTCCGACGATCACCTTGTCTGTACTCACCCGGTCCCACGAGAGACTTGCAAGCTCGGCCGTCCGTGAAGCGCGTTCTGAGTCGTGCGCAACATCAGACCGTCCTGCCGTTACGGCAATCTGGCCACCAAGACGAGCGAACTGCTTCATGAAGCTCTTTTCGGGAACCGAGAGTGCTTCTTCCCGGGATTCAGAGATGTATACGGGGATCCGTATCGAGACGTCCGGTGGTCCGGAGAAACCCGCTTCTTCACGGGCGGCCTGGTAGCTCTTTATGTATCCCTCCACTAGTGCAGTGTTGTGCTGCCGGACGCCTACGAAGAGCGGCATATCAAGCTTTCCGACGACGGGAAATGACGCCTCAGAGTTGGCGGCCATCCTCAACGGCGGGTGCGGTGACTGGACTGGTTTCGGCACGAGACAAACGTTGTCGTAGGAGTGGAACTTGCCCTCGTAAGTGAACCGATCGTTTGTCCAGAGGCCCTTGATGATTTCGAGGTCCTCGAAAGTACGTTCGCTACTTGTTGAGTAGTCGATGCCGTACCCGTCGTATGCCGCCGGGGAGCCGCTTCTGCCGATGCCAAACTCGAGCCGTCCCTCGCTGATCTGGTCCAGCGTTGCGGTCTCCTCAGCGACCCGCATCGGATCGGTAAGTGGCAGGACTAGGACGGCAGTACCGATCTTCACCCGTTGCGTGCGGGCTGCGATTGCTGAGCCGACCGACATCAGCGATGTGAGAACCGCCCGCTCAGGCGTGAAATGGGATTCGGCCATCCATATGGCGTCGAGACCGGCCGATTCAGCGAGGTCTACCTGGCGCCATCCCTCAGCGAAATCTTCCGCCTGCGACCGACCCGGTCGGGCGTGAAATTCCATGAACGTGCCGAAATCCAAGAGCTTCCTCCGTTAACGAATATTGGGGTCGCCTCAGCTCGGCGTTCCACATAAGGGTCAAAACTGCCCGGACAGTAACGGAGGTGGAGCGAAACGTCGAGCGCGGGTGTTCGTTACCAGCGATAGCAGCGACTCGGTCGGATCCTGAATCAAGTTCAGGAAGACAAGTTTCTGTCCAGGGGAACTACTAGCCCGACTTTGAATGACACGGGATACGGACCATTCGCACTCGCTGTTCACGTATTCCGGGCTAGACTTCAGGTCCAACGCGCATCGATGTGTCTTACCTGGAATCGAACTTGATGTCTTCTGGACGCGCTAGCAATCCGATCGCCTCGGGCGATCCCCCTCACCCCTGCCCTCTCCAGATTGGGAGAGGGGGTTTTTGACGAGGACCGCCCCCATGACGACGACCACTCCCGGCAAACAAGCTGCATCCAAGCGTGAATCGAAACGCGCTCCGGGTAAGTGGCGGTCGTGGGAGACGACTGAGGGGGCTATCCGGGCCCCGCATCGGTCGATGATGCGGGCGATGGGATTGTCTGACCGGGACATCAGTCAGCCGTTCGTCGGGGTGGCCTCGATGCACAACGAGGTCACGGTATGTAACTTCGGCATAGCTCCGCTTGTAGATGAGGTCAAACGGGGTGTTTCGGAGTCCGCGGGCACACCCTTTATGTTCGGCACCATCACGGTGTCGGACGCCATCTCCATGGGAACCGAGGGCATGAAGGGCTCGCTGGTGAGCCGGGAGATCATTGCCGACTCCATAGAAACCGTGTGTTTTGCGGAGCGCTTTGACGGCGTTGTGCCCATCGCCGGCTGCGACAAGTCCCTCCCGGGATCGATGATGGCGATCGCGCGCCTCAACATCCCGGCGGTGTTCGTGTACGGCGGGTCGATCCTCCCGGGTAACTGGGAAGGGAAGCCGTTCCAGTTGCAGGACGTAAATGAGGGGGTGGGCCGACACCAGGTAGGCGAGATAGACGACGCCACGTTGCGGGCGATGGAGATTGCGGCATGTCCGGGACCGGGTGCGTGTGGCGGGATGTTCACGGCCAACACGATGTCGTCAATCGGCGAGGCTATCGGACTTTCGCTGCCGGGCTCGGCGTCTGAGCCCGCTGTTTCGAGCCGAAAGCGTGATTCCTCCCGACGCGCCGGTGAGGCGGTTATGAACCTGCTGCGAGAGGACATCCGACCTTCCGACATCCTGTCACGAAAGGCTTTCGAAAACGCGGTAACGCTTGTCGTGGCGCTCGGAGGTTCTACCAACAGTGCGCTTCATCTACCGGCCATCGCTTACGAGATGGGAATCGATCTGACCCTGGACGACATCCACGATATTTCTATGCGCACGCCGCTCATTGCCGACATGAAGCCGGGCGGTGAATACCTGATGTTTGACCTGGACCGCGCCGGGGGAATTCCACTTGCCATGAAGCGGCTACTGGAAGCGGGCTTACTTCACGGTGACGCACTGACCGTGACGGGCAAGACGATCACCGAAAACCTTGCTGACGTGCCGGACGACGGGACGCAGATGACGGTGCTCAAGACGCCGGAAGACCCGATTGCGGCAACAGGAGGGTTGGTCGTTCTTCACGGCAACCTGGCTCCCGACGGTGCGGTGCTCAAGGTGGCAGGACACGATTATGGAAACCGCTGGAGCGGTCCGGCACGCGTGTTTGATCGGGAAGAGCTTGTGATGGAGGCGCTTCAGCAGCGTGCCATCAAGAAGGGCGACTTTGTGGTGATCCGATATGAGGGTCCGCGGGGTGGACCCGGTATGCGGGAGATGCTTGATGTGACAGGGGCTATCCTCGGCCAAGGGCTTGGCGAGGACGTTTTCCTGATGACGGACGGCCGATTCTCAGGGGCAACGCACGGTCCGATGATCGGTCACGTAGGCCCCGAGGCTGCACTGGGCGGTCCGATTGCGGCGTTGAAAGACGGCGACGTGATCGAGCTGGATCTTGAGAAGTTCGAGCTGAATGTTCGGCTGTCCAATGAGGAGATCACGGACCGGCTCGCTGGCTGGACCGCACCTCCACTGGCGTACACCAGGGGAACGCTCGGGAAGTACATCAAGCTGGTGCAACCGGCGGCTCAAGGGGCTGTCACCGGGTAAATCTCGCCGGGGCCAGTCGCCCGGAGAGGGTTTCGTCGCAGGATGAAACGGAACGCTTGATTCGGTCGTAGCTGGCCCACCGGCAGGCCGAATTCGCGGCACGATATGAGCAGCTACAAGCCGTTTCTCCAAGCTAAATCCAGATATTCGTGCTTTCTACGCGTGCTTCCTCACATACAACTCACAGGGCGTTGGATTCATTCATGAACCCTTCACATTTAAAGGCCATCATATGTAGTGAACGGCATTCCCGACCGACGAAACGTTTATCACTTACGGGACTGCCTGATATGACTGGAAGGACCAAAAATATGTTGTGGTTCAACGCTTGCCCACATTGCTCTACCGGGACCGTCGAGGCACGGAGCGATTCCGAAGGCAAATTTCTGCAGTGCATGAGCTGCTCGTGGACGCTTTACGCACCTCGATATGGCCGAGTAGATGCGCATAAGGAACCGTTACTGGCTGGAATCAAGTCAACGCCGGGACCGGAAGAGAGTCCGCGTGATCCGTCGCAGAAGGCTGCGTAACAGATCTAACTCCCAGGACCTCCTCCCCTGGGGGCGTCGATAAGGCCACCCGCTGAATCAGACGCCACAAGAAAAGTCCCCACATGCCAACGTCGGGGGCTTTTCTTTTTGGCCTATGTTGATACGCATGTAGACGCGTTAAGGGGCGGCCCCTGAGGACCGCCCCTTATGTTGTCGGCACCGGGTAAAGGCTTTGCCGGTTAACGAAGGTCTACGATTGTGTCTAGCCGGCTGGGCGTGGTGCGCTCGATATTGAGCATTGCCCCGGACTCCGACTTCACTTCGATAGTGAACTTGTCGTTAACGCTTGGGGCGTTGGTGGTCGGCGTTATCGGTCGTGTGAGGCTCGGGTCTATCAGTCAGCCGCCTGCACTTCTTCTCGTGGCGTGTTGCAGGCTTCGAGCGCCAGGTGGATGTATACCTGAGAGCCCTTGTAGAGGTCGTCTGAGTTGGCGTGCTCGCCCTCGATCGGGTAGTAGCCCGAACCACTTCTCCTGTATCTCATCCACTGGATTACCGGTGCTTTTTGAGGCCTGTGTAGTAATTTCCAACTCGCCGGATATGTTCCGAACCCACATGTTCAAGAGTAGGCTGCGTCCGACACACGGTTGATCGGCACACGGTATGGCCGGTCGGATCGGATTACCTACGCCGGTTACCGGATACGGAGATATTTGTTGAAGATCACAAGCGTTGAAGCGATCGCTATTTGTATCGACCCCGACGCAGACTCGCCAATGCTTGTGGCCGGCGAGGATGCTGCCCGGTTAAGCGAAATCGAGCAGACACGCCGTCGGAATCTGGCGAGACATCAGACCTGCCTGGTTCGGATCGAGACCGACACAGGACTGGTCGGCTGGGGCGAGGGGCAGGAGTCGGTTGCGCCGCGTGTGATCAAGACCGTGATCGACGATGTCTGCGCTCCGATGGTGATCGGCCGAAATCCATTCGATATCGAGGCGATCTGGAATACCCAGTACCAGTTCGTTCGTGAAGCAGGACACCTGACGGGTTACTACATTGACGCGCTGGCAGGGATCAACCTGGCGCTCTTCGATCTCATCGGAAAGGCGACCGATCAGCCTGTGTACCGATTGCTTGGCGGGCAGACTCGAGATCGCCTGTGGGCTTACGCTGGTTTTGGAGGGCGTGATCCGGATGCGACGGCGGAGGTGGCGGCGGAGCATGTCGCTGCGGGTTTCAGCGCCCTGAAGCTTCACTGCTCACGATTGTCGGTTGCTCAGTGCGCAGAGATAGCTCGAGCTGTACGGTCTCGGGTGGGCGATGACGTGGCGTTGATGCTGGACGCTCATATCGGGTTCAACGTGTCTGAGGCTATTCAACTTGGCCGTGTGTTGGAGGATCTGAACTTCCACTGGCTTGAGTCGCCGACAGCGCCGGAGGATCCGTACGGGAGCGCGGATATCGCACGGGCGCTGGACGTGCAGATCGCTTCGGGCGAGTGGCTGCGGACGAGCTGGCAGTGGCGGGAGTTCCTGGAGGCGCATGCGCTGGATGTGGCCATGCCTGATATTTCACGTTCCGGGCTTACGGAGAGCAAGCGGATCGCCCAGCTCTGCGATACCTACAACATCCCGGTTTCGCCGCATGTTGGTCGGGGCGGGACGATTGCACTGGCGGCAACGATTCAGTTCGCTGCCACGATCCCCAACTTCCAGATCATTGAGCATATGCACCAGGTGCATGAGCAGCGATCAAAGATCTGCACCGAGTACCCAAGCCCGGTCGACGGCTATTTTGAGGTGCCAGACAGGCCGGGACTTGGTATGACAATCGATGAGGATGTGGTGCGGGGATACGCGATCTAGGGGCTGTCAGTGCGCTGATGGTCTCGGGCGGTCAAGTTGGGCGATGATGCGTTCGCGGATGTCCACCCATGGCGGACCCCCTCACCCCAGCCCTCTCCCTATTGGGAGCGGGGGTTACCTCGTTGTGTGACTGACCCTTCGAGAGCCTCAGGGTGGGGTTTTGGTTACCGAGATCACCCTTACACCTACGGAGTGCCCCCCTAAGCGTCCAGAAAGGCGTTCTCTACCAGTTCGCTGGCTGCCGGGTGTGTGTAGATGGCTTCTTTCATTTCGTCCACTGTTAGTCCCAGCCGCATGGGCGTGGCGAACTCCTGTATGAGGATGGAAGCGGAGGGGCCGATGATGTGTGCGCCAAGGATTTTGCGGTCCTCGCCGACCAACAGCTTGGCGAAGCTGTCATCGTCGCCGAGAGCCCAGCCCCACGCCGTTGAACCGTAGCTTCGGTTTACTGCCGTGTAAGGGATGCCATGGTCTTTCAGCGTGTCTTCGGTCTCCCCTACCGATCCCACTTGAGGCGAGGAGAATACGGCGTGCGGGACGCCGTGGTAGTCGGCTTGCATGCGCTCGTTTTTGGGCGCCCACAGGTTGTGACGTACGATGCGCGCCTCCATGTTTGCGACGTGCTTGAGCGGGGGCGTGTCGGCGACATCGCCCAGGGCCCAGACGTTCTCGACGTTCGTTTCCATGTATTCGTTGACGGTTATACGCTGGATGGTGTCGCAGTTGATGCTGGTGCCCATCATGTTCAGCGTGTCAGTGTTTGGTCGGCGCCCGGTAGCAACCAGCAGTTTTTCTGCTGAGACAACCTGCTCCTTTCCGTCGACCTCGATAGTCACCGAGACACTGTTATCGTCACCCCCGACCGACTTCACCGAGGCACCCAGGATGACTCTGGTGTTGGCCCTGGACTTGAAGGATTCGGTGAAGCGAGCCCGCACCTCGTGGTCTTCGATCATGAGCATTTCGGGTGCCATGTCGATGACGGTCAGTTCGGTGCCGAGGGCACTGAAGTAGTGGCCGAGTTCGGCACCGATGTAGCCCCCGCCGATAACGACCATGCTCTTCGGCTGGGTTTCCATGTAAAGCGCCTCGTCCGAGGTGAGGAATGGGACAGAGTCGATGCCGGGTATCGGCGGCACGAAGGGGCGTGCACCGGCGTTGATGATGATCTTGTCGCCGGTGATCTGTTCGCCGTTCACCTCTACAACACGGTCGCTTACGAACCTGGCGTAGCCGTCGTAAGGAGTGAGGCCGTCGTAGTCGTGGTACCAGTCTGAGATACCTCCCCACATCGGAGACAGCTTGTCCTTAACCCGGCCTACAACCCGGTCCCAGTCGACGTGGTCGATGTGCGCCTTCAGGCCGTAGAAATCGCCATGGTTTACGGCGTCTGCCGCCTCGGCGGCGGCGATCAGCATCTTGGTGGGAATGCATCCGACGTTCACACAGGTGCCTCCCCAGTGTTTTGGCTCCACAACAGCGACAGTCTCGCCGCGGTTGATCGCTGCATCCGGGATGATTCCGGCCGAGCCGGATCCGATTATTAGCAGGTCGTAGTTCTTCACGGGTGATCCTCTTTGTGTTTGCCGGAATCGGCATACGTCGGCGTCGTGCATCACCCCGGAAGATCGGGGCCGTGCTTTTGTTCTATGTAATTCGGATGCGGAGCGGGGAGATCAGGTGCGCGCCGGATCTATACGTCGACCTGGTCGAGAGCCCGCATTGCATCACCCACGACGTCTATCAGAACGGGCTGCCCGGCAGAGGTCGCTTCCATGATGGCGTCAGGAAGCTGGTCGAGCTTCGTGACCCTGACCCCGACTACGCCGAATGATTCCGCAAGTGCAACAAAATCCGGATTCACGAGGTCTGTACCGATTACCCGTCCGCCAAAACGCCCATTCACCTGGTCGTTCTGTGAGGCGCCGTACTTGCCGTTATTGAACAGCACGGTAACCAAATTTATGTGGTGCTGGACCGCAGTAGCGAGATCTCCGATCGCATAGGAAAAGCCGCCGTCGCCGCACAGGGCGATCACCGGTCTGTCCGGACTTCCCGCCTTTGCGCCGAGCGCCAGCGGGAAGGCGTAACCGAGGGTAGTCATGTACGACGCCGAGGTCAGGGTGCCGGGCTGCATGATGTCAAACGCTGAGCGCATCCAGCGTGTGCCGACGGTAACGCCTCCGACCATTACGGCATCGTCCGGCAGTCTCATACGCAACTCTTCGAACATTGCGATTTGTTCGGGGAATCGTGCCCTGAGGAGTTCCCGACGTCTGACGTGGACCTCTGCGAGAAGTTCCGGATCCCAATCAGAATTAAATGCGTGGTCTTCCAGGGCGGTGTTGAGGGCAGTGAGCGCGACCCGAGCGTCGCCGATGATCGACACTGCCGGGTTGTAGGACTCGCCGGGGATCGTTGGATCGATGTCTATGTGGATGATCTTCTGGTTTGGCGAAATGTCCCAACGTTCGGTCTCAGATTTAGCGAACCGGCTCCCAACAACAAGAATTACGTCGGAGGCGGTAAGTAGCTCCTCGGTAGCGGGGTCGCCGTAGCCCGGGGATGGCACCTCGAACGCCAGCGGGTGGGTGTCGGGGAGCGCGCCCTGTGCGTCACGGCTGTGCAGAACGGGCGCACCGAGGGCGGTCGCGAGCTGCTCCAGTTCGGCTGATGCGCTGGCCCTGATCACGCCATCGCCTACCCACAGCAGCGGTCTCTCTGCGCCAGCCAGGATATCGGCCGCGCTGGACACGTGATCCGCGGGTACACCGGGGCGTGGGTATTCTTCGCGCTCTATCGAATCGAAATCATGAGTTTCACCCAGAAAATCGTGAGGTATCTCGACCTCTACAGGTTGCGGACGGCCCGTCTTGAGCTGCTTGAACGCCTCGTGGATCAGGCCCGGGATCTCAGCCGCTGACCCTGTTCGCTGCCGCCACTTGGTGACCGGCGCCATGAACTCAAGCTGGTCGTTGATTTCGTGCAGCGAGCCGCGCCCTCCATACAGCTCGTGGCTGGCTATCTGGCCCGACAACAACAACACCGGGGAGTTTCCGGCCATTGCCGTAGCCATAGCCGCACCGGCGTTATACGCGCCGGGTCCCGGTACAACCAATGCAACGCCGGGGACGCCGCGTGTGCGTGCGTAGCCGTCGGCGGCGAACACCGCGGTTTGTTCGTGTCGGCACGTGACCAGGTTGATGCCCGGTGCCTCCAGGAATCCATCATAAATGTGCATCACCTGCATGCCGGGGACGGCGAATACCGTGTCCACGCCCTCTGCGATAAGTTGCTGCACGACGGCGTGGCCGCCAGTCATCTGAACCAATCGGTGCTCCGTTCTATCTGGCTCGTGCGCGCTTGTCTGGATGCGCACCGCGCCCTACCCTACCGGCCACCCATCGTCCTTGCATCTCTGGCATCTTTGGATATCTCTGGCCCACATCATTGGAGTTTTCCCGTGGCGGACAAGAAAAAAGTACTGGTAACTGGCGCGAGTGGCCTCATCGGCAGGCTCGTTATCGAGCACCTTGGCGACAAGTACGAGCTTAGCGGACTGGCTCGACGCCCCGTGGAGGGCATTACAAGCCTTCAGGCCGACATCACCGACGCCGAGGCAATCAAGCCTGCGTTCGAGGGCGTCCACACGGTGCTTCACCTGGCCGCTGCAACCGCTGGCCTGACGGATGCCTGGGAATCGACCTTCCCGATCACGGTCGAGGGCACACTTAACGTATATGAGGCTGCGCGGGAGGCGGGCGTGAAGCGGGTTGTGTTCATGAGCTCAGGCAACACCCAACTCGGGTTCATGTTCGATAAGTCAAAGCCTTACTGGAAGCTGGCGAACATGCGGGAGGACGACCCGGACTTCCCGACCGAGTGGGAGATGATCACGATCGAGGACGGGCCGTATCCGAACAATCCGTACGCGGTAGCGAAGTCGTTTGGCGAAAATCTGGGGCGGCTCTATTCCGAGCTGCACGATATCTCCACGCTGGCGATCAAGCTGGGTGGAGTGCTGGAGGAGAATCGGCCGCATGTCCGCGGTATCTGGCCGGGGTTCCTGGATCAGATGGACGCCGTGGATATGATCGACCGCTGCATCAGCGCGCCGGACGATCTGATGTATGACGCGTTCAACGCGATCTCAAACAACAAATGGCGCTGGCGTGAGATTCAGCACGGTGCAGATGTGCTGGGCTGGGTGCCGAAGGGCAGCGCCGAAATCGCAGCGGCCCGTGACGGAATTGTTCCGGGACACGAGGCGGGACCGTCGACGCCGCCGGACTACAAGGGGTATCACGGGTAGTCACGCGGGCCGGAACGATCCGACGGACCCTCGGTCCAAACCCACCCTGAGGCTCTCGAAGGGTCCGTCAAACGCGTTATCGACTCTCGGCCTACGGCCTCGCCCCCCTCACCCCAACCCTCTCCCGCGGCGGGGAGAGGGAGCAAACATTCCGACGACGGCGTGGGGCGCATGGCAGTACGTCCGTAAAACATAAATAACTCGATTCGTAATCGAACTCCGGAGTTGTACACATGCCTAACAAAAAGGTCCTTATAACCGGCGCTAGCGGTCTTATCGGTGGGCTTGTGCTGGATGGTTTGTCCGATAAGTACGAATTCTCCGGATTGAGTCGCCGTCCGGTTGGAGGCATTCCGCACACTGCCGCTTCTATCACGGACGCCGAGGCCATCAAGCCGGCGTTTGAGGGGATCGATACGGTCCTCCACCTTGCAGCGGGTACAGGCGGTACGACCGATAGCTGGGAGTTGCAGATGTCGCTCACAGCGCAGGGGACGTTGAACGTGTTCCGTGCTGCGCAGGAAGCGGGCGCAAAGCGGGTCGTTTTCATGTCGGCTGGGTCGACCATGATGGGCTGGCAGCGTGACGAGTCAAAGCCGTACGGTGCGATGTGGCGGGGCGATTACGCGGACGTTCCCGAAACGTGGGAGTACGTGGATTACACCTGGGAGCCACGCCCACTTGAGCCGTACTCCGTGTGCAAGCTTTTCGGCGAGAACCTGTGTCGACTGTGGGCCGACCTTTACGGAATGTCGATGCTGGCGATGCGCTGTGGTGCGCTGCTGCCGAGCGATCACCCGGAGGCACGCGGCCACTATCCGGGCTTCCTGTCACATGCGGACGCCGTCCAGATGGTGGACAGGCTTTTGAGCGCGCCGGATGACATGAAGTTCGGGATTTTTGACGCTATCTCCGAGAACGATTTCCGCTGGCGGTCCACAGATCCGGCGAAGGAGCTGCTTGGCTATGCGCCCACTGGCCGAGCGGAAGATTGGAAGCTGGGCGATGGCAAGGACGTGGACGGGTAAACACACCGTCCCTGGATTCCCGACTACTCGGGAATGACGGAGTCGTGGGGGCCGAACCTTCTTCCACCGGTTAAGGAAATCTCACCTACCGTGCTGCGGTTGGCAGAGCGAACTGGGCCGGAGTGGTGTGGCCGGGCCAGGGCTTATCCAGCATGAGCGATGCGCCTATCTCTCCGAGGGCGTCTGCTGCTTTTGCTCCGTGGCCGTTGCCGCCGGTGAGGACGACTATTTTTCCGTCATGAACCGCTTGGGCGTAGGGTCGTAATGAGTGTGTTTCGCTTGTTACGCAGGCGGCAGTGATGGTGTCCGAGAGGTCCAGGCTCGGCATCATGCGGTGCAGTTCTTCCCGGTAGGCGTCCGCCATCGCCGGGTCGCCTTCCGAGTTTAGCCACTCGTTTAGCCCGTTCAACGTGGCAATACGCTGCGGGCCTTCAGGACCGCCGCCTATCTTGAGATAGGTGCGACCGTCCGGGTATTTGACGGGTGGGTGCCAGTAGGTCCGGACCCGGTCGCCGCCGGGGTGGCAGCCGACGCTTGGCATTCCGTGCAGTTCGGCCAGCGTGGCATCGTCGACCGGCACCATGACGATGGTGCGGCCACGGACGTGGAGCGGGACGAGTATCGGGAGCAATTGGTCGAATGTCGCGTATGCACCGGTAGCGACAAGGACGCGTTCGGCCTTAATGGATTTGCCACCCGCCGTTTGCACTTCAACTCCATCACCACGGACCGACATCTCTACGGCGTGATCATCGATCACCTCAGCGCCCAACTGAGACGCCTTCGCGCTCATCGCTGCTACGTAGTCACGCGGGTTGATCCGACCGGCGTCGGGCGACTGGTAGCCGACGGTCTCGGTCGGCTCGAAGTGGAAGAAGTGGAAGCGTTCGTTTGCTTCCGTTCCGGACATAACTTGCGGTCGGTCGCCCGTGAACTGCTCGGCGTGGTCGGCGGAGCGCGTGACGTAATCGGCGTCGTGGTGGATTCGGACGTAGCCGATCTCTTCGAAAAAGCGAATTCCGGTGCTTTGTTCCAGCTCCCGGTATCGTGCTACCGATGTTGCGCCCAGCTCGGCCCAGACCGGGTCTTCGTCTAGTGAATGGGCGTTGCGTCCCTGGTCGTGGTGACTGGCTTTCGGGACGGCGTGGTCGGCCGTCGCCATGGCTTCTGTCGGACCGAGTACGGCGACGCTGTCGGAGTCCGCTGCGAGGTGCATGGCCGCGGCGGCACCCATGATGCCGCGTCCGATGACTAGGTGACGGTATGTGTCGGTCATGTGATTTTTTCAGGAGCGGGGATGCGTTGTTGGGCGACGGACCCTTCGAGAGTCCCAGGACAGGCCCTCCTCCCTCGCAGGGAGGAGGCAATGCTTTAGCTTCCCCCGCAGGTGTCGTAGGCCAGGGCGATCATGCATTTCGTTGCTGAGACCAGTGAGGCTATGCCTACGGACTCGTCCGTGCCGTGGGCCCTTGAGAGGGTTGGGTCGTCGTCTGGATGAACGCCGTTGAAGCCATAAGTCACGATTCCCAGGTTTCTGGTGAACCGGGAGTCTGTGAAGCCATTGCTCACTGCGGGGACCCACTGGATATCGTCCCGTGATACCGCCAACGCCTGCGCACGCTTGATCGCCTCAGCAAGCTCGGTCTCAAACGACGATTCGTTCGGCACGGACATGTAGTCGATGTCGTACTCCGCGCCCTCGATATCGTCCAGAATTTTGTCCAACTCACCCCGTACATACTCTTCAGTCTGGAACGGGAGGGTACGAACATCACATGTGAGTTCAAACACCTCCGGCACGCTGTTGGACTTGATACCGCCGTTAATCATGGTCGGCGTGAGGGTCATACGGGATAGTGCCCGGAGGATTGTTCCCAGCCGCGGATTGGTCTCGTTAGCCTGCGCAATGATCGAATCGATATTTGCTGGGGTTGGCCGGTCCTCGATGGCGAATGTACTGAGGTGGTTAAAGAACTCGAGGGAGGTATCAAGCTCCGGCTCGTAAGCCTCAATCGCGCCCAATGCCTTCGCCAGCGAATAGCTGGAGTTGACGCCTGTCCATGCGACCGATGCGTGGGCGCTCACGCCCTTGAACCGGATGTGGACCTCCATCCGGCCCTTCTCGCCAGTACCCAGCAAATAGGCCAGGCTGTTTCCGGTCTCGACCGGTGTCCCACCGCCCTCGTTGACGGCGAACTCGGACTCCAGCGTCTCCGGGTGGTTGTCGGCCAGCCAGCCGAATCCCCAACGTCCGCCGTGTTCTTCGTCTGCTCCGCTTACAAGACGAAGGCCGTGGGAGAGCCTGACATCATTGCGTTTCATGATCGCCATCGCCATTAGCTGGCTGGCCAGGAGGGCTTTGCAGTCAGAAGCACCACGTCCGTAGACCCGTCCGCCTGATATTTCGGCGGAAAACGGTTCGAAGCGCCACTTGTCCCAATCCTCCACAGGCACCACGTCTGTGTGTGACATAAACATCAGGCGTGTCTTGTCGTGATCGGCACCCGGCATCACGGAGATGATGTTGTCTCGTCCCGGATCTCGCGCAAGAAGTTGTGACTCGATACCCTCTCCGGCGAGCCAGTCCTTGATGTGTTCAGCGACTTTCGTCTCGTCACCTGTGGGCATGAACCCGGTGTTTACGGTTGGAATCCTGACCAGCGATTGGTGAAGTTCAACGATTTCGTTAGTTGCCGTGTCGACCTGGTCTAGAAGCGATTGCAGTGATGGCATGTTGGGTTCCTGTCCTGATTACTTGCCTAATGTGGGTGAACAGACGAATAAACTTCTCCCTCACCCTGATCCTCTCCCGCTGAAAGAGGGGATCCTCGTTCGTCTTCTCGTCCCGCGTTTAGATGTGCATATCCAGGTTGGTTCTGTCGCCGCCCTGTGGGAACTCGTCTTTCAAGTCTCGGCCCAACACGACCGGTAATGTCCCGGCCTTTCGTGCGTCCTGCGTCCGCTTCCACTCTCGCCTCAGGTCGGCTGTGTGACCACGGAAGTGCGGCATCACGTATCGGGCGAACAACTCCATCGAGTAGCGGCTCTTCTCGTGCGGGACCCACTCATGGGTGGTGATCATCACGCCACCAAGACCGCCGACTTCTTCATCCAGCGCCTCAAGTTGCTCAATGGCGTCGTCCGGTGTGCCGATGATCCAGCGCCGTTGTTTGGCGACGAATTCCGGGGTTATATCCTCGTCCGGCTGCTCCGGTGACTCTTCCCATCCGCTCCGGGTGTTAATAGTGAAGAAGTAATCGTGCACATCGCGCTGAATGGCCTCCTCCACGTCTGCCCAGGCCTGCTCACGTGTGTCAGCAAGGTAGACGTATGTGGCGAGACGAGTATCTTCCCGTTCAACGGTGTAGCCGTGCTCTTCGGCGGTAGCCTTCAGGCGCGGATAGTGCTCCCGGAACGGCAACGCAGGTGGCGGTGCCTGTGCGGAGGGTGAGAACGTCATCATCCCGTACTTACCGGCAAGATCCAGCGACCCGGTACTGCCGGAGGTCGCCATCGCCAGTTTCAGGCGTGGCTGCTGGTATGAGCGGAGTTGCAAGGCCATCCCGCGGAGCTTCCAGAACTGGCCGTCGTAGTCGATCGGATCAGGTGACTCCAGGAGCTTGACGATGATGTCCAGCGACTCCTCCAGCATTGGCCTTAGCCTCGCCGGAGGTATGTTGAACAGCTTGGCGTCGGGGGGAAGGCCACAAGGTCCCAGCCCGAGAATAACGCGCCCTTTGGACAGGTGGTCCAGGAAGGCGAAACGTTCGGCCAGCTCAAATGGGTGGTGGAAGGGGGCGCTTACGACGGCCGTACCGAGCTTGATGACACTGGTCAGTCCGCTGGCTTTGGCGAGGAACATGTCCGGGGCCGGGATGTTCTCCCATGCAGCGGTGTGGTGCTCCCCGACAAAGAACTCGTCGTAGCCAAGTTGCTCGGCGTACTGAAGTAGATCCAGGTCGCGATCAAACGCCAGTGCCGGAGCTTCTGTCGGCAGGTGCAGCGGCATCATGAAAAATGCGAACTTCAAGGCCCTGATTTCCTCCATCGCGGAATGATTTCAGCCATATAGCTGACGATGGCGAAGCGTAGCACCTCCCGAGCGTGTGTGGGCGACTCCGGCCGTGTCACGAAATCGGGTGACTGAGGACGTAGAGGAGAAGAAATACCGTTCGTGCGCCTAAACGGAACCGTGTGAAATGGTCGTAACTCGTCGCGCCCGCGGCGTGCGTCTTAAGTTGCCGAGTTACTAGGATTCGCGTAGGCGAGTGCCGTCACATATGCCCAGGGCATGCACTAGAACATAAAAAATCACCATGACTTCCGACGTTCCCGTAACCAACAACAGCAGCCCATCCGGGTCGTTCGACACCCCCATGGCGAAGATCATCGTCTCCGCTGTGGTCGTAGTCGTCGGGCTACTCTTCTCTGCTGTCCTGTATTCAGACCAGGCGGACCTGTATGACTCTTCGTTCGCATTGGCTATCGTCCGTCAGATAACGGCGGAGACGGCGTTCCAACCTTTTTTCCTGATCGCCTCACTGGTTCCCATATTTCTGGCCGCTGCCCGTAACACGTCATGGCTGGCGCTAGCGGCTGGCGGTTTGATCTTGCTTTCAGTGCTGATGCCTTACGCCCGGTTTGAGTACATCGATGTAACGACCGGTGAGATTGATGGTGCACACAATTCTCTGTACCAACTGGCAGGTCCCGGACACCACATGCCCACATTCGTGTCGGTGCTCTTCCTGATGCTCCTTGCCGGTGTAACGGCGATGTTCTGGCGTGTTCGTATCGGCGGCTTGATAGCAGTGATGGGCGCTATCACTACGGCGTTTGTGTGGCCGACGGTATTTGATGAGCCGCCAGTCATAGACGACAGCGCGTTGATCATCTTCCCGAGCAAGTCCCTCTTATTTGGTTACTACATCGCCTGGTTCGGTGCGGTTATCGCCGTCATCGGAGAGGCATCAATTGTGTCGCGCCTGTTTGGCGGCGACCGTTCCGATGACGCCGCGGCTGACGCGGCGACGGACTAGTGGGAGAACAATAGATGAGACGGTCCGTGTTCCTTCTCCGGCCTCGCAGCCTGATTTCCCGGGTGATGATGGCATTCATAGCGGGGGGCGCCATGGCGATGACGCTGGTCGCTTGCTCCACGGGGAGCAGCAGTAACGACCTCGTGTTCACGTCAGAGCGCGATAGCGACAACCCCGACATCTACACCGTTGCCACCTCCGGCGGCGAGGTGCAGCGGCTTACCAACACGTCCGCAACGGAGAAGAATCCGAAGTGGTCTCCCAAACGTGACAAAATCGCTTTCCTCTCAGATCGCGGTGACGATTTTGAGCTTTACATCATGGACGCGGAGGGTGAGTCGGAGCAGGTGGCCGTTGGTGGAGATGGAGAGCGCAAGGATTTTTCGTGGGGGCCGGACGGCAATCGGATTGCGTACGTATCCGATCATGAGGGTAAAGACTTCATATACGTGAAGGATCTGTTGCTCAACCAGCAGTTCAGGCTTTCAACCATCGATGCCCCGCAGTCCCTGGGCAGTTGGTCTCCGGATGGCGAGTGGATCGTGTTCTCTGTTGATGGAGGAGAGCGGGAAGGTATCCATCGTAAAAACCCGGGTGGTGTCGATGAGGTACAACTAACCGAGAACGCTGACTTCTCTCCGAAATATTCACCAGACGGCAAACTAATAGCATTCATATCTACGCGTGATTCCGATGCACCCGAAATTTACGTGATGAACGAGGACGGCCAGGAAGAACGGAATCTTTCACGTAAGTCCGGGGCCGACTTCGATTTTGACTGGGCACCAGATAGCAAAAACCTGGTGTTCGTGTCTGAGCGTGAGGGTGAAGGGACGCCGGAGATATTCCTGATCTCGACGGGCGGCGATGACCCTCAACGGTTGACGACGAACAACTCCATCGAGACGACGCCGAGGTTCTCGCCGGATGGGAACCGGATCGTGTTTGTGTCTAACAGCGATGGCGATTCGGACATTTTCTCGATGCGACGTGACGGTACCTCGCAGGAACGCATCACGGCGACCGATCAAGACGACGAGGAGCCTGACTGGTAGGGGGCAGTTGCCCCGACGCTCTAGGCCACGTCCATGCGTTTTAGGCGTCGTATCGTTAAGGCCGCGAAAAAGACGACAACTATGGCTGCCGCGGGGAGCGCCTGCGAGAGGCTCAGGATTGCGGAATCACCGTCGAACTGGACTTCGTCGAAGCCGTGAATTGTGGCCTCGGTGTAGTGTCGGATGCTGAGCCATCGAACACCCTGCAGGAAACCGACGATCGCCGCCTCCCATACAAAGACGTAAACCAGGCCCAGGGCCAATGCGTGGCTCGTCATAAGTCCGGCCCAGGTGAAGATGGTTGTGTATGCCAACACGCCTACTGCGAGACCAGCGGCGGCGGAAAGTGTGGCGTTCACCGAGGCTTCGGGCAGGATCACCATCGTCAGAATACCGCTGCCAACCACAACGGACCCGGCCACGGTTATCGTCGCCAGTATCTTGGGAACGACGATGCCCCAGCGCGGTATGGGCTTGAGGTAGAGATAGGTCATCGTCTGGTCTTCGAGCTCGTGCCCCAGTGATGCCGTTGCCAGTACCACGGTGATAATCGGGAGCACCGCCGAGATCACCAGTGGACGCATCAACACGTCGTCTCGGAAATCGAGAACATCCTCGCCCTCGGGCGGGATGATCGCGGCGATGATGGACAGCGCTATTGGCACCGCAGCCACCAGCAGGAGGATGAGCAGTCTGCGGGGCCGCAGCATCTGGGATAGTGAGAGTTTGTAGATAGTCAGCATGGTCGTTACCGATCCGCCAGGTAGGTGAAGACGCTTTCCAGGGAGTCATCCAACGGATCCACCCGGGTCAAACGAATACCAAGCTCCTGCGCCTTTTTCGGGATCGCCAACTGCAGCTCCCGGACACTCCTGCTCAGGACCTGTATGTGGCCCTCTCCGTCCATGGAGATCGACTCGACCGACGGCTCGGATATCAGGCCGGCCGCCAGTGTGCGTATGTCTGAGGCACCTACCCGGACCACGTAAGGCCGCTCACTCAACTTCTGACGAATGACGTGATAGTCACCCGAAGCGGCAAGCTTGCCGTAGACGAGCAGCAGAATTCGATCTGCGACGGCCTCCACCTCTTCCAGGATGTGGGAGGAGATCATAATGGTCCGTCCTTCAGAGGCGAGTCGGGACACCAGTTCCTGAAACTCGATCCGCTGACGTGGGTCCGTGCCGCTGAGCGGTTCATCCAGGAGGAGGATCTCTGGATCGTGGACCATGATGGAGGCGAGACGCATCCGTTGCTTCATGCCACGGGAGTAGGCGCCGATTCGTCGATCGGCGGCGGCCATCATATCTACCTGTTCGATAGCCCTGTTGGCCGCGTCACGGATGTCCGGCACACCCTGTAATCTGGCATTCAGTTCAACGAACTTTCGGCCGGTCATGAAGTCGTAGGTCGACTGATGCTCCGGCATCACGCCGATACGCCGATACAGCTCCGAGTTGTTCCGGACCGGTTCACCCAGAACTCTGATCTCGCCACCGGATGGGCGTGTGAGTCCACAGATCATCCGGAGTAGGGTTGTCTTTCCTGCGCCGTTGGGACCGAGGAGTCCCGTCAGGCCGGGCCGGACTTCGAGCGAAACATCGTTGACCGATACCACATCGCCGAACCACTTGGAGACACTGTCGACGGTGATCGTAGGCTCTACGCCTGCGTTTGCTGCGCCGTTCATCGGCTGAATTTCAGATGTGGTCATGGTTCAGGCCCCTAGTTTCCTGTATCGAAACACCATGATCCCCGACGCCACTGTGATTATCGCGGCAATCGTGCCCGCGCTGTATCCAGGCGAAATTGGGAAATGGGATCGGGTACCAAAAGTCCACCTGCTTACTGTTCCTACCATCGTGTCCGGTAGAAACAGTAAGGCCATGAAGTGAGCAGCATCGCCATCAGGTGCCTTTACGTCATCTTCGCCAAAATTTCCTGCCGCCCGATACTCCTGTCTGTCTGTCTCAGATGTCAAAAGCTCGGCCCCCACCCCGGCGACTGCGGCGGTGATGAAGACAAATGCTATTACCCCCGCTGACGCGAACGCTCGTCGATTTGTGAGTGATGCGGCCGCCATGGCGAGGCTCGTCATGAAGGCAGCGAGGATCAAACCGACAACGAAGATAGCCCACAGGTCGCGGCCATGATCCGTGAAGTATCCCCAGGGACTGGTGTCGGACAGGATGAACGAGAAGTAGAGCATCAGTTGTGGGACGATGGTGAAGGCAGCGGCGAAGGTGAAGAAAGCGAGCCATCGACCTACTGCGTAGTCGAGCGATGTCAGCGGCCGTACGGCGTACAGGGTGAGTACGGAGTTGCGCCTGTCTGGACTGAGGAGGGCGGGGCCGACCACTGCCGCAAATAGCAGCATGATCACGAAAGTGAACCCGTAATAATCCTCGTGCCTGGGGAGATCGATTTCATCAGGATCTCCGCCAAATGACGAAACGAAACCGGCGAGAGAGATGATGAAAAGCGCCGGCCCGAGCGCCAACAGGCCAAAGATGGCCGGCATCAGCTTGGCCGGAACTCCACGGCCGAGTCCCAGCACGGTACGCAAGCCGTCTGCGTAGACTGCGTAGAAGGCGGTGCCGCGCCCTCCCCGGGGTCCGTCGTAGTGACGGTAACCGAGGTCAAAGACCTCGCCCTCGCGCTCTTCGGGGTCGCCGTTTTGGCCCGTCGTCTGGTTGGACGTCCCGGAGGTCATGATGCTGGCCTCCGGAATATGTCACTGAGGGTGTGGGCGCGCGGGGCGAGCCGGTGAAGATATGCGCCGGTTTCGACGATGGCGTCACGGATG
>Ga0257122_1000521_pt1 | contig 33110 bp, 30 predicted proteins | sample SI106_120metaG_FD_190146 | JGI IMG/M metagenome (GOLD analysis project Ga0257122, IMG submission 190146) | Marine microbial communities from Saanich Inlet, British Columbia, Canada - SI106_120 | ecosystem: Environmental > Aquatic > Marine > Inlet | place: Canada: British Columbia | collected... | reverse complement strand
AAAAATAACCAACCATATTGTCCTATCAATCCCTCGACAAGACCTTGTGCCTGGTTGTCCATGAATCTATTCTCCTATATTATATTGTTTTTATTACACTAATAAATATAATATATACGGCGAATTTACGAATCAAAACGAACTAAAAATGAAATAGGTAAATCTTTATCATTTTTAATTGGATTTGAAAGTTTTGCGATAGCCATCAACTCATTTTCAGGATTATAAAGACCTATATTAGTAACATAAGTTCCAAATTCCGAATGCGTTGTGAAATTTTCGTAATAATTCCCTGTATTATATGAAGAAGAATACGAACTACTGGCCGGGGGTAATACTAAATCAATAGTATTTTGATAATCGGGTGAGCCTTTTTCCCAATCTTTTAATTTTCCATCATAAATATATCTCGCTCCCTGTGGTATGTATATACTACCACTTCTACCGGTAACTACACTTGGATTTGTAGTACCTGTAAATTGATATTCATTTATATTACACATATATTGATATTCATAAGAAGTTTTTGATGACTCAAATGCAACTGAAAATCCATCTGTATCTGTTTTAAGACTTGCAGAATAATATAAAGAACCCGTATCTGTGATAGTAATCACACCGTGTTCATAAAATACATTACCAACAACACTACCTGTCTGTGGACTACCACCTGGAGTTCCTGCTGCAAAACTTGCCGAATACTGATTATCATAAAGTTGTCCGTGACCATCATCTCGTAAATCTAATGTGGCTTCACCACTATCGTCAAGAATTTTAACAGAGTATGGTTTTATTTCTTCACCAAAATACTCTTGTGGAATTGTTATAACATTTACCTTACCACCAAGTTTACGTGGATTTATTGTACCCCAACCAGAATCCTCTCTGCCATGCGGCCATTTTCTACTCCAATTCCCACCGGCATATAAAGGATATCGTGTTTCAGTAGATTTAGGATTTGGTATGTTATCGTACTGATAATATAAATTTCTAATTTGAAAATAAGTTGGGATTTTAAAGAAAGTTCCTGCACTATACCAAGTATGCCAAGGATGACCATAACTTTTAGAAACAGAATTATAAACTCCAAAACTTTGAGATGCTGCCGAACCCGTGTCAAAATTATGTACACTTCCACTTATTCCCTCAAGACCAAATACACCACTTCCACTATCAAGATTTGTAAAGGTAAATTTTTTATAAGTTTTGAATGTTTTGATTGACCTGTCATCAGAAGATATATCCTTAAACATTGGAATCTCCTTTAGTAATCAAGTCTTACTTTGATAAGTGCTTCAGTATTCGGGTCTTTTTTGAATGGTTGACTCAATTTTGATACTGCTAATAATTCATTTTTATCATTATAAAGTCCAACTGTAGTTATATAAGTAATTGGTTCTTTAATGAAATCATTATTAACTAATTGTGCATTTGAACCCGTGAAATAAGATGGATTTTGACTGTGGTTAAATTCAAAATTTGGAATTCTACAAAAATAGAAAGAACTTCGTTTCCTTTCTTCTCTCCTCGATGCAAAATACGAACCACTTTTTATAGAATTGAATATCTTTCTATGATTATAATCATTAGATGATGCACTTGTTCCTACTGATTGAATAACACCACCTGCTCCCGAAGCTGATACTGATGATAGAGAGTTAGGATTCAAGACAATCATACCCATTTCTGGATAAAATAAACCAAATGAACCTGAATTTGTTGCTGCTGCTGATGCAGACGCGGTAGTATATACTCCATCTGCAATTGAACCAGAAACTATATTAAATTCTCGTTTAGCTGCACCAATAGTTGGATCTGCAGTAGCTCCACTATCGTCAATCAACTTTATAATACTATTTCCACCTTCACCACTTGAATTACTACTTCCACTCATCAAATGTAATTCCCAATTACCTGGATCCATTTTTTCTCTATAACGAGCTCTGTTACAAACAATGGCGAAAACATTGTCGCTATAGTGATTTACTCCTGATCCTCCATGAAAATTAAATTTTAACGTTTGTGCTGGAAGTATAACTTGTCTTAACTGAGAATATATTCCCTTTGAAGGATTCGTTGTTCCGGCAGTAGTAGAACCTTCTGAGCCAGAACCATTAACATGACCATATGATACGGCAAACTGCACATCTGTAGTTTGATCAGTTGTCGTATGAACATCATAATAATATTTTCCATTATTGGAATCTTGGATGGATCCAGTAAAAAATGTGGTTAAACTTGTTGCTCCATCTGTCCACATTGGTTCTGCAACAGTACTAACTACATTTTCTCGCTTGTCATCGTCTGTAAAAACTTTAAAAGACATTTAAGGTTCTCCTTTCCTTAAAAGTCTAATCGAACTTTAATTACAGCTTCTCTATCTTTAGACTTTAATAGGGGTTGACTTAATTTAGCTACTGCTAATAATTCATTTTTACCGTTGTAAAGTCCAACCGTAGTTATATACGATTTTGGATCTTGAACAAAAGTTGAATTTTGTAATTCAGCATTTGAACCTGTATAGTAAGTCGGGTTTTGACTATAATTATACTGGTCAGATTTTACTCTACAAAAATAATGAGAAGATTTAATTTGTTCTTCTCTACGGGCCTGGAATTTATTACCAAGTGAAATAGCATCAACTAATTCCCAATTAGTATAATCATCTGTACCACTTGAACGAGTTAATGTAATTCCACCTGTTCCACCAACATATGAACCAGAAATTGCTTCTGCGTTCAATACAATGATACCGAGTTCTGGATAAAAATATCCAAGTGAACCACTACCACCTCCTGAAGCTGCTATTGCAGTAGCGTGTGTTCTCGAAGTTCCATTTGTAATAGAACCACTAACTATATTAAAAACTCGCTGAGATGCCTTTACAGATGAATCGGATGTTGCTCCACTATCATCAATTAGTTTCATAATATTCGATTGACCACTTCCACTCAAATGGAGTTCCCAGTTACCTGGATCTATCTTTTCTCTATACCGTGCTCTGTTTACATTGATTACGAAAACGTCCTTTGCTTGGTAAGTTGTTCCATCGCCATTAGCGTTGAAATTAAATCGAGTTTCACTCGATGCGTTTTTTATACAGATATTTCTGAATTGTCGATATATAGCCTTTGATGGGTTGTTACCCGCAGAAGTGGATAAAGAACCACTTCCTTCGATATGTCCGTATGCTACAGCAAATTGGACGGCTCGAGTAGCATCACTACCAGCTTTATCATAGACATCAAGGTAATAATCACCACTACTTCCACTTTGTGTCGAACTTGTATAGAACGCAGTTAAAGTTGCTGTTCCATTAGACCACACGGGGGAAGATATAGTACTTAATACATTAGTCCGTTTATCTTCTGCAGTTATATCTGTGAAGAAATTGCTTGCCATTGTTTATCTCCTTGTTACATATAAATATGTTATTATTTAAAATCACTAATTTTTTGACGAGATTTATCTTCTTTCTGTCTCTCGTCCATCTTTCTGTCTTACTTCTTGTCTTTGTCCTTGTCTTTGTCCAGTTCACCTAATGGTGGAGTTTCACTGGGTGGACTAAATCTTGCAGGTGTACCATTTTTAACAACAATATCAATATACTGTACTGCTCCACTTGTCATTCCTGTTATTTTTAATGTTGTTGATGAAATTTTACTTAAATTTTTTGCCTTTAAACGGACTCCTCGCCCATATAAAGTTTTTTCCCGGCCAATTCCATCTTTTGGTATTTGTTTTGCACTTAACATATAATTTAATTCTTATTAATATCCACCGCTATAGTCCCCATCTCCACCCGTAGTAGATGTTGCAGTAACGATATCACTTTTAGTGTCAGAACCATAATTGTTAGTAGTTGTTAAAGTAACTTTGTATTGTCCTGATGCAGCATATTCATGATTTGGATTTTGTTCTGTAGATTTTTGACCATCTCCAAAATCCCACAAATATGTTAAATTATCTCCCGTAGATGTATCACTAAACTCTACGGTTAAAGGTACATTTCCTGATATTGCCATCTTCTACTCCTCGTTTTTATTTATAATACTGGTTCATCATCTTCACCACCACCACTTGACTCTTGAACCGCCGTGATCAAACCGGTTTTAGTGTGAGTTCCAACATTATTAGTAACTACTAAAGTAACCGTATACTCTCCACTATTTGTATATACATTATTTGGATTCTGTTCATTAGATGTCTGTCCATCACCAAAATTCCATAGATATGTTAAATTATCACCTATTGATGTATCAGTAAACTCTACGTTTAAAGGTGCAAGTCCCGAAGGATGGTGCATTTCAGTAAAATCAGCGGTTGGTGGAGGTTCTGGTGGAGCTGCAACACTCATAATAAAATCTGTCATTGGTACATCACCTTTTGCGATACCCATAGTAAAATTTGTTATTGGAGCAGTAAATGGATCATACATCTCAAATAAATTGTCATGTTCAAGAAAAAATTCATATTCTTCTGTTTCACCATGATTTTCTGTTGATGGAATTATATCAATAATTTCATTTCTACTCTCCAATATCATCTGATCTAAAACATTTGAAATTTTAGATCCAAAAGGTATTTCTGGGGGGTCTATTATAAATGAATTCATAATTTCTTTTTGATTCACAAATGATTCAAGTACTGGCATATTTTCTATAATTCTACCCTCCAAATTAGATGCCTGTGTTTCATCCCATAAACCATAATCGATTTCATCATCACCAAGTGCAAATTGTGTAATCACATAAGAATCATCAGTAACCCCCGAAAGTGCGTTTGCTAAAATCTCTCGTCCCCTTTTAGTAAAATGTGCAGTTACAGACATAGTTGTTTTATCTAAATATCCCATATTTATTTCCCATCTCTACGGCGTCCTTGTTGTCGTTCACCTGTATCTCGTTTGCTTGTTTGCTTTTGTTCTTGTTTTTGTTTTTCAGTTGTCCGTCCTTGATATAAACTTTTTGGACTACCACCTCTAAATAAACTAAATTCTTTTTTTCTGCCTCGAAACATATTAAAACTTGTAATTGGTGGTGTTACATCCGCCGGTTCTGGTGCCGTATCAAAAACTATACCATCCTTGAACAAAAAATACCTCATATTTTCATTATTAGTAACCATTGGTTCTGTTAAAGGTTGGTTATCAATCACCTGTCCATATGGTTTTACAAAATTTGAACCACTTGGTGTAGTATCCCACAAACCATAATCTATTTCATCATCAGATAATGCAAATTTTGTAATTACGTGTTCAGCATTTTGATTTTGACCAAATACTGCAGTCCTTAAATAATCTATACCTTTTTTAGTGAGTATCGCATCAACAGTTAAAGTATCTTTATTTATAAATCCCATTATTAAGTCCTTTGATCTTCATATCCAACTTGAACCCGAAGAACATAAACTGCTCCTGACATTTGACCGGTTATTATAATTGATGTTTCTCTATCAGATGTCATCTGCCTTGCCCTAATTGTTGTAATTTTATTTACAACTTTTTTACTCATTCTACCACTTTCTTCACCATAAACTGCTCCAGTTTCTGGTAAACTATCGAATGTAGGAGCAGTCGTTGGATTTATTGCTCCAATTCTAATATCAATCACATTATTATTCAACACCAAATAACTATATTTTTCTGCTGAATAAACATTGTTTGCCCCAACGGTTGTAGGATTTAATGTCATATCTGTAAGTGTCCATCCATCATCATTCACTATAGACTTTAACTTATTACCGTTTATAGCCTGTGTAATATTTTCTATATACGGTAATGCCCGCGTTCCAACTGGTTGTGTAATTAATTTATACTTCATCACAACTTCTGGATCCACACAAGGTTCTAACATAGGAGTGGACTCTAAAACGGCCCCATAATAATCTGATCCTTTTGGATGTGCATGATCCCATAAGGTATAATCTATCTCATCGTCCGCTAAAGCAAATTTAGTAATATTAAACTTACCATCACTTTTTGCAAGATATTCTCTACCTTTCTTTGTTAATACTGCATTCAGTATATACGAAGTGTTATTTATAAATCCCATAAGGACTCCTTTTTATAAATAAAAATTACTTTTATTTATTATGCAGATGTTGCGTCGTCAGCTGGTCTTATACCTGTAGCTCTATGTGTAATAGTAACATTAAACTCTACAACTGCTCCTGAACTTTCTCCGGCGACAATTATAGAAGTTTTTGCCGGTGAAGATGCAGATGAAATTTTCTTTGGATATAATGCTATTGCCCCATTTAATGTAGGTGCAAAGTTATTACCTCTACTGTGGGTGAATGTACCACCATCTGAAACTAAACATCCTTTTATTGTTTGTGAAAGATGTTGTACTGACTTTACAAATGGAAACCATTTGTCTCTATCAGAATCTTGCATACCACCTGAGGGTGCACCACGACCGGGTTTTCTCTTTTTTCGATTACCACCACCACCCAATGAAATAACTGGGTACTCTTTATTTGGAAGGGCTTTGTATAGTGGTGCCAATACTGCCACAGTAGTATCCAATACTGTCAGTGTAAACATTTCACTTCTATATCCTTCTTCGAAAATTGAATCATCCCCACCAACATAATCTATTGTAAGATCACTATTATTAACATGACCAACACCAAATGTTGTTCCCAAACCAAGATAATAGGCCGTGTTTCCAACTCGGACTCTTGTTCCACCATCTCCTGATACATCATCGGCGTACCACTTTAGGTTGTTAAGAGATGTTTGTGTGCCCGGATTTTCTATTAACTTTGCCATTGCTTGAACTCCATCTGTCCGTGATACAAGTTTATATTTCATAATCTCGGAAGGATCGTTGAAAGGTTCAAGTGCTGGTAAATTATCAATTACTGCACCATAGAAATCTGTACCCTTTGTATGAGTAGTATCCCATAGCGAGTAATCAATCTCATCATCACCCAATGCAAATTTAGTAACATTAAAATCTCCACCACTTGACAATATTTCACGACCTTTTTTTGTCAATATAGCGTCTAATGTTCTGTTTGAATTATTTAAATATCCCATTTGTTTTTCTCCTATGTAATATGCGGATTTTTTATAATTTTATAAGATCATAATATAACTTATTATTCTTCTCTTATAAATATAATCTTTTTTTGTTTTTTAACATTTATTCTTATCTAGCAACATCCAATGGTGTAGATGGTGAATCTGTAGTTACTAACCTTGTCGGTGAAGTAACTGTTACATCTACGGCTGGTGTTTTATCTCTATATCTTCCACCCTTATCAGATACAGTTGTTGTATCAGTTTGACTACACCCAAGATAAAAAAGTCTTTCCGTTCCAAGTGTATCATCCCAACGATTGTCTAAATCGGTAGTTACAAAACTTGATGAATAATAAATTCCCAAAGATGAACTCAATGAAGATGAATAATAATATTGAATCTCACGATTAAACTCTGAAGTTACATTAGTTTCAACTCGTGGCATTACCACTTCTTCAAAAATTAATTTTTGACTTCCTTCCTGTATAGTTGAATTATAATAATCATTTCCATACCAACCACTTGTATCTCTATCACCTATACCATATAATGATGGTCTTTCTAAAATATGTTTTAATACAAATGAACCCGTTCCTCTTGCATTTTCTCCAAGAGTTTCACTTGGTGCACTTAATGAACTAAAATCTGCAGACATCGATACACCAGATCCAGTAATTTGAGTTCTACCATCAAGTAAATATGGATTCCTCAAATTAATATTTGATATCATATTTATATCATCATATAATGCAGAAGCTGAAATAAATGATCCACTTTCTTGTGTATGAGAATTAACTCTATATGTATCTGCATACTGCATATTACTTTCTAATGGAACATAATCAGAAGATGCGGAAATAAATGAACTCGTTTCTTGAGTTAAATAATTAACCTTAAATGGATTACTATAATTTAAACTTGAATCAAGTGGAACATAATCAGCTGATGCGGAAATATATGACCCTGTTTCTTTTGTATGAAAATTAACCTTAAATGGATTACTATAATTTATATCTGAGTCTAATGGTGTATATTCAGAAGATGCTGAAATATATGAACCCGTTGCTTGATATGGACTAATACCAAATTCATTAGACCAATTTATCTCTGAATCCAATGGCATATAATACGAAGATGCTGAAATATACGAACCTGTTGCTTGATATGGACCAATACCAAATTCATTAGACCAATTTATCTCTGAATCCAATGGTGTGTACCTTGCACTTTCAGAAATATAATATAAATCTATATCACTCTTAAAATGTGCGGTTTCAAAAGTAGGTTTTTTTCCTATAATTACTTTATCTCTTTCAAGTATAGTAGGTTCAATAAGAATACCAACAGTTGCATTTGCCCGTGCAGGAATTAAATCTCTAATCTGTCTATATAATGAACTATCATAATATTTTAACAATCTTAAATAATCCCAAAAGTTATTTGGTCCTGAATATTTTTGCCAATATAAATTTCTTGCAGTTGTCAATCCTGTATATTGTTCTTTATATTGGTCTCGTGGATCTCCAATATATTGGTCAAAATCAATATTTGGTAGTGAAGATATTATATCTTCATCAATAACAGCCGTAGGTGAGAAGAAAATACCAAGTTTATTAGAATCTACTGGTGCGTTATCATAGGCTGGAATTGTTATGCTTTCTTTAAATTTTAATATAGGATTAGCAGATTGTGCCAAATCTAATAAAGTATCATTTTCAATTCTCAATTTATTAGATGACTTCATACTTGGTCCCAAATTAGGAATTTTCATCTTTGTTTCATCTACTACGGCTGAAAAATGATAGTCTGATGTGCCACCGGCATAGTTTGTAGGTGTGGCGGATGAAGTAAATGATTGGTCTGCACTTGCATCTTGAAACCATTGATTGGCAGCTACACTTAAATCTTTGTCATCGTCAAAAGAATATCGAGTAACCATATCCATATATGATGCAGATGGTGTATTACCATCAAATGCCATTGGGGAGGCCACATGATTGTCAAATGCTGATTCTGTAAGTGGAGTTGTCCAAAGTCTAAATTCCATCATAGAACCACTAAATGATTCTCCGAAATATGTATTCTCTTGAGGACCACCTATTGTAATTTGTCCACCACTTCCCGTCCATGATGCATTATATGATTCTGATGTTGCCCCCGCAGAACCACTTACTGCCAATGTCGCAGTAGATTCTAAAAATATCTTACTTCTACCAGCGTCATACTTTTTAGTATATAAACTATAAACTACATCTTGACTTGGTGTATCATCAGATAAAAACTTACCAGAAGCTGATGCTCTTGTTAACATTACGGAATAAAATTCACCATCAAAAACGGGGAAAGCAGACGAACTTGTTTCTATGTATCCTTCACTTCCACTCAATACAAAAGATACACGACCATAGTTATCAATTGAACCATTATCTAATAATCTAATTGCCCAATCATCACCTCGTCTTACCAATACTTGATTTGATCCTGTAGCAGCTTTGAATCTAAATTCTACGGTATCTGGTAATCTACTTGTTGATCCACTTCCAGAAACTACTGGTAACCAAGTATTAGTGTTAACATATGTATTATTGCTCGCCCCAAAGAAATTTAATGACTTGGTAAATTTTCTTGTTGTAAGAAATTCTGGAGTTTGACCTGATAATTTAGGTCCCCCATATTCCATAACTCGTAATATAGTTGAAGGAATACCATAACAACTTATCAAACCTTTAATTGCCCGTGCAGTTCCTTTTGTCTTTAAGAAATAAGGCATATTATTTATAATACGACTCCAAATTTCTCTCGATATATCTCTATCCGAAGTTCCTGAATAAACCCACGGCTCTTCAGATCCAGTTGATTCCATTCCAAGAATATATCTTTGCATAGATATTAAATCTTTTCCATCTTGTACTTCCCAACCAAAAGATTGTGCTACTGGTTTTAATAAATCTTTTGCAACCCCTTCTGATAATTTATCACGTCTATCGTAAACATCTGTCATAGATTTAATGAATACCCATATATCATCAAAATGATGTCCAATCATATCTACAAATGTTAGAAAGACATCATTCTGTGAATCATCTTGGACGAATGTAGGTAAGTGAGTTTTTAATCTATTTTTATTTGCCCTATCATATGCAGAAGCAGAAATTATTTGGTTATCATACCAAGTCGTTGATATTGATTGTGAAGTTCTTGTAAGAATATATGGATATGCATAACTTCCAGAACCACCTCTCTTGGGCCAAGCATTATCGTGAAATAATCCAATAGATTGACTCGAATACGAAGAACTTTGATTAAACATATACTTTTCAAATTTATCAAATGAATTAATCATCAATCTCCGTTTCGTTTCCCAAGATTGAATTTGTGTCAATGAACCACTTACTGGAGTAAATGGTGGATTAAGTGATTGTGATCCAGATATTGTTATATATGAACCACTGCCCGGTGCAGCAACTACTCCTATTGTACCAGTAGATCCGCTTCCGGCACCGGCCAATGAAGCACTTCTATCTGTATACTGTTCTATTAAATCTAACTTATATTTAAAGTTTTTAACTCGTTGTTCTGCTGAACTAAAATGTATAAAATTCTCAAATAAATTAAAGTCTACATTGATATCAGCACTTAAACTGCCACTTATTACTTCATCTTCTAATTTATTCTTAATATCAGAATTTGAAGTTGCCAGTTCAGTATAATTCTTGAATTCTGTTTGACCAGTTCCTATCGGACTCGTAACACTTTGAAATTCTGGAGTTCTCAAAACTACATCACTAACCCATTCATCTACAAATGGAATTAAAGTACAAGTTTCTTCTATCGGTGGAATCATTTCCCTAACTACGGTAACAAAATCATGATTAACTATATCATCTGGTAATGGTTCATATAATTTATACACAAGTGAGTGCGGATATTCAGGGTATGTTTGAGTATCAATTTTAAAATTAGTTATTACATCATATTTATTTGGACCCAATTTTAATAATTTACCTAAATTTTCAGTACTATCAGTTGGATATTGAATGAACCATTTATTGAAAGCGAGAAGTCCATCATCTGACTGTAATGCTTCAAGTGGATAATTTTCTAAATCATGTCCAGCCTCCGTAGCGATTTCATTAAAAGAATTAACAAGAGTAATAGTATCATCATTAACATTAGCAATCTCTCCTCTTAACGATCCAAGTATAGGTTCTGCACTATAAACAGACGAAGTATATTCTACAGAAAATTCATCAAATGTACTATATGACCGAATATTATCACTATTATCGGAAATGTGTCCTAAACTTTCAGCAACACTATTATATCCACCCTTAACTGTTAAAGTATTTCTATCAATCCAACCATCAATTTCTGCTACAAAATCTCCAAATACAGGAACAACAGATATTTGTTGATTATCAACAGTTATTTTAATTTCTACATTCTCTACCCATAACATTCCTTCTGGTCCTTTATGACCATAAACTACCAACCAAGATGGTTGAGTTAAATCAAAATCTCCATCAACAATAACTGAATAACTAACATCTTGCCAATCTCCCGTAGTAGTAGGAATATATCTTAACCATTCTCGATCCTTTTGAGTATTTTCTATATTAGAATATGCGTTAGTTGTTTCAACTCCAAACGGACCAACTGGTACATCATGTTGAGAAGTATCTAAAGTAAAGTCAAGTGTATCTCCACGTTGAAATCCCTGAATCCCACTGGTAAAAGTTAACACTGAAGTGGATAAGTTAATTTCTTGTAAAGTCAAAGTACCAGATATACCTCGTGATGGATTAGAAACAGCTACAGTCATATTAGGAAAGGCCTTACCAATTAATTCAGAATTATTATAACTTACCAATTGGTAAATTGTATCATCATTGCTCCGCATTTGAAGTGTACCAGTAAGTGTATTTTCTAATGGATCCACATCACTTACTGTGGTGTTATAATGACGAATACCAACTCTTGCACCTTTACCAACCGTATCAGATTTTTGTCTCCATGAAATTGTAAGTTGATCACCAACTTCTACTCCTTGTGCAGCCATAGTATGTGGTAACTTTTGTGAAAGCATCATTTCTCGATGTTTCAAAGTTTGGTCAGCATCAGACGAATTGCCTGTTTTATAATCTCCTACATAATATTGATGGTTCGGTGAATCAAATCCAGAGTTTTGGTCTATAAATTTCATAGCCGTTTCACCATCACGTCCCTCTTCAGGAACAAATTTAGCGTGGTGTCCTACCCAGCCCGAGTGCCAAAATCTCTGACCTTCATCATTAAAATTAAAATTTTGAAATCCATTAGACCAATTCTCTGGCCAAACTGCATCAGTTCGTAAAGTTGGATTTGGATAATTCCATATGTAGTTACCAATATCACCAAGTGGATTCCATTCCCAAAGTTGTTGTCCCTCTACTTCATCTGTATTTCCAACCCATACGGCATTAGATAAAGTAGGATCTACAACCAAGTCTGGATTGACTTCTTCTGACTTACCGAGTGTTTTCCAATTAGATCCTGGTATTTTCCAAACTCCTGGTAAATTAATAGTTATCGTTTCATCGGTTATTGGATCTGTATAAAAATCTACACCAGGATCCCCTGTCTTATATTCCGTACCACGATAACTTATTTTAGATATAAATCCATTTGGTAATGTTCCTAAATTTGTAGTATAAAGTTTTAATTTATCATCTGAATTAAAATTATGAACTGTGTATATATTAGTTTGGTCTGGATCTGTTGCTATTCCAGAAATTATTTCAATCGTTACGTTCTCTACCCATAACATTCCTTCAGGACCAAAATGACCCTTTACATAAATTTTGTCAGTTTTAGTTAAATCCCAATCTTCATCAACAACACCTGTATAATTAACTTGTTCCCATTCATCTACAGATGTACAAGGAATCATTCTTCTAAATTCATTATCTGGTCCCCATGAAATTTGACCATCTTTATTAAAATGTCGTAATCCAACTTGTGCACCTTTACCTTGTACATTAGTTTTTTGCCACCAAGAAATCTTTATAAAACTTCCTTCTTGTATTCCTTGTGATGCTAATTTATTTGGTAAATCTGCATAGACAAACATATCTCTATGTTCTAATGTAGCTTGTGCTCCTGAGTTATTTCCTGTTCCATTAAGTCCATCATAATCTTGGTGATTTGGTGATACAAATTGTGAATTCATATCAACAAATTTAATACAAGTACCAAATTGACCTTCATCTCGTACCCATTTTGCATGATGCCCTACCCAACCACTATGCCAGAATAGCTCACTTTGTTTACTTGAGTCACCTCCCCAATGAAAAGGATTAAAACCATCACTCCAACCAGTTATACCAACTGCATCTTCATATGTAACAGGATTGGGATAATTCCATATACCATCAACAATATTATTATTTGGAAGCCATTGCCATACTACTTCATTTGTATCTTCCGAACTCCAAATCCATTTAGAATCTTTAAGTTCTGGATCTATTTTATCATCTGTTACTTCTCCGAGGTCTGTCCAATTCTTATTTTCTGCATCTGTTATTTGCCAAGTGCCAGGTAAATCTACAGTTAAAGTTGAACCTGCAAAATCATCATAATAATGTTCTTTATCTTGATCACCTGTTCTATATTCTTTACCTTTATATGTTACTTTTGAAAGAAAACCACGTGGTTCTGTACCAAGGTTGGTAGTATAGAGTTTTAATTTATCAGTTGGTTCAAAATCATCAAGAGTAATTGTATTAGTTACTTCTGGATTATCTACATCTGAAACTAATGTAATTTTTGGTTCACTTACCCACAATATTCCTTCTGGACCAAAATACCCGTCTATACGAAATAGGGGCCCGATATTTCTATCTCCATAAATTGAAGAACCCATTCTTGAAAGGTCAAAATCTTCTTGAACTTCAAATGTATATTCTGCCTTCTCCCATTCACCCTCTTTTGATACTGGAATAAATCTTAGTGTGTTTCCAACGGTGGTAGTAGCTGAATCCCAAAATACTCCATCAATTGGTGCTTCTTTTTTCCAATATCTTATATATACTCTGGCACCTTTACCAACAGTATCAGATTTTTGCCACCAAGAAATTTTTAGTTTATCACCAATTTTAATTCCTTGTGATTCAAAACTAAAAGGTGGTCTTTGATCAATCCACTGGCCACGATGTTCTAATGAAATTGGATGATCTGCACTTCCATACCCCCATCTATTACCATATGCATAATTGATAGTATGATCTGGTACTCTATTTCCATCTATATCAAAATATTTACCATTATAATCCGGATGATTTGGATTTTGAAATTGTGAATTTTGGTCTATGAATTTCATAGCAGGACCACCACCGTGACCTTCACCATTAACCCATTTTGCTTGATGACCTAACCAACCCGTTTTCCAGAATGCATATGCTCCTGAACTACTCCAAGAATGTACTGACAGACCAGAACTCCAAGCTACCGGATGAACAGAACGAACATTTAATGCTGGATCTTGTCGTTTCCATATTCTTTCATGTACATTAACGGATGGCTCCCATTCCCATCTAAGTTCTCTATAATTTGGACCAGTCCATATTACCTTACAATCCTCTAAATCTTTATGTACTTTACCTTTCCATTGTTTTACCTTTTCAGGAATTCCATAAGTTTTTGTTGGTAGAAATATATTTGATCCAAATATAGCTGTAGTATCAAACCAATCATATATATCGTCACCAAAACCAAATTTCCACCATTTGGCTCTTCTCCTTAAAGTAAAGGCTCTTGCATCCCAAATACCATCAGTTGTAATAGAAATTTCTTGGTCATCATCAGATTGATATTTTGATTTTGGATCTCCAGTTTTATATATTTGATTATTATAATATATCTTGCCAATGAAACCGTTTTTTCCACCCGTATTCTCTGTTAAAATTCTTAATTTATCACCGTCTACAAGAGAATCTAAAGACCATTCTTTTGATTCCTTCCAATTATCATGTGTACCAATTTGAATTTCTTCTCCGTTGGGTCTAAGTCTATACAAAGTATATTTAGTATCAACTTGTAATATGATTTTATTATCTGTAGTACTATGATACGGACTTGCTGTAGCACCCCACTCACCTTCATTCTTATTTTCTCGGATCTCACTGCCATCAGGATTAATTAATTCTAAATCATCGATTTCCTTAACTTCTTCAGGAATACCATATTCACCAATTAATTCTTCTATTCCATCTGAATCTATTCTATATAATCTGTAAATGTCATTACTATGTATAGTAACAATTAATTCATTGGAATCGGATTGGTTATCACCATGAAATGAACTTTTATGAAGTTTCTTCTCTTCTATAACTATCTCCGGGGCCATTGAAGGTTCTACTGGTATTTCATCTACTACTGTAACATCAACTGGCAAATCATATCTTCCTACTTCTTCCTCATTACCGTTTGAATTAACTTTAATTAATCTATAAGTATCATTGGCCTGTAATGTTATATTTAAATCAGTTGAATCCGTTTGACCATCACCATGAAATGGACTTTTATTAAATTCTGTTTCACTCCCCTTTTCTCTAATAATTGATGCATCAGAATTATCTGTTGGTATCCCATCAACAATAGTTCTATCAGTTTTTACATCAAATGTTTCATCCGTAACAATAGCATTTTTAATAGTAAGAACACCACTTTCTCTATTGTCACCAGATTGCATTAACTCAACTAATCCTTCTTCATCACCATTGAGTGTTGCAGATACCGTATTATCGTCTATAAATTTAATTAAACCAGTAGAAGGGATTTCGAGTTCTTCGGGTCTTTCTTCCATCATATATGAAGTTGGTAACGAAGTTGATGAACCAGGTTCACATTGAATGTCGGTGTAATATCTATTCCCAGACAATACAGGAGTACCAGGTTTTTCTGCACCGGCACCTAAGTACCAAGATAATTTTCCTGTTCCTTCTGGTGGAATAATTATACGACTATATTGACGCTCCCAAGTTTTACCATCAACAACCTTTGTTTCTAATACCGTTCCTACACCACTTATTGTTATTCCATTTACATTATCAGTAAATGCTCTTGAATAAAAATGTGCATCGGTTCTACCATTCCAATCTTCATCGTGATATATCCAACAACTCAATACATAAGTTTCACCGGGTATAACCTCAAAGTCCATTTGATATTCAACATCTTTAGTTCCACCTTCTCCCCCAGCTGGGGAAGTTAATAAACACCACTTACTATGACCTGGATTAGGAAATTCAACTACTTCATTTTTTGGATTACTATCGGTTTCTTGAACAACACCGTTACCCGAATTAAAATGACCATTAGTTGCCAAATTATCTGATGCTGCCGCGGTAATAGTTTCTACTACTGGAGTATAAGTTGATATAGTTTCGGGAGATTCTTCATAATCGATAACAAAGGCATCTCGTATAATAAGAGTCCCACCTTTCATTAATTCATTTAATGATACTTCTTGTCCACCATTAAGAACCCAATTTACTGTAGCAGATTTTCCAGTATCATCAAATGTTAGTGGGGCTTCACCATTTACATCTGCTTGACATAAACACGTATATCCTAATAATCTAAATCGTTCATTCGCATCAGCATCATTTATTGCTGGATTTGGTCTCAGTCTTATTTCAGTTCGAGATGGTGATATTTCTTGTAACCAAAATTTGTCATTTTCTGCGGTAAGTTCTATTTTCTCTTGGGTATCTGGATCTATTACAGGTTTACTCACCGAACCTGCGTAAAGCTTACCATCTGTATCTAATGTAAATTCTCCATCCCAAATAGTTTTATCTTTTTTGACAAATTTAGGTATACTACTGCCACCTATTTCTCTTAAAAAATTAAATACTATTTTATATGTACCACGTTCATATCCCATACTCCTCACATATTGACCTATATCTAAGCTCTCTGGTAATGGGATTCTTATTGTCGCACTTGATAAATAATTATCATCTGTGTCATAAAGACAAACTTCAATTATGTCTGTTGTAAGAGAACCAAATGGAGCAACAGGATCACCTTCATTTAAAGAATTAGCTAATTGCACAAGAGGCAATTCTGTATCTTTTATTCTCGATAATTTTCCTGTTTTTGGATCTATTGTTAGTTGTTTTTTAGGCATTAAAATTCCGTAAATTCTCTATCTAATATTTTATTAAGTTCTTCATTTTCTTCATAATCAAAATATCCATCTTCATACTCAATAGTATGAAAATCACCGTTCACATAGCTTGTTCCATCAGTTCCTTGTCCCGGAATTATTCGTTCAAATAAAAGAATATTTCCAGAAACTGGATCTCTTAAAGTTCCATCTGATATATCTCCAGATTGGATTCTACCCTGAACCATCTCTGAATATTTAGCCTCATCTTCCCTTGTAAGTACTTGATAATATTCGTTATTTTTTAACTCGTCTTTTGAATATGGCATTTTTTATCTCGTTACTTTAAATGAATGGTTTTCATCGAAATATTGAACTGTTTCATCTGATGTTCCGCTTCCACTTACAATTTTATATTCTATTCTATAAAATCTTTCCGACTGTAATCCATTCATCCAAAAATTAAAATAATTTCCTGTAGAATCACAACTAATCAAAGAACCACTCCCATAAGGTACAAGTATATCTTCTGTATAGGCATCTTTAATCTGATAGTAGGTACTTCCACTTGGTAAAGTTTTTGCAGTTATATATCCTGTACTATATCCAGTACTTGAATATGATTTTTCAGGATAGCTTTCTCTACCAACAACTCTAAATTTTACTTTTGAATTTTCTTTATATTTTGGTTTTAATCCTCTCATATAAACAGTCATATCTTCTAAATTTACAGATGAAAGTGCTGACAAAGAACCCGTTGCCCATTTTGAATCATTCCAAACAACTTCTAATTTTGGCTGATAAATTGTATGTGTTTCTCTACTAAAAAATATAAAATGACCATACCGTGTCGCATTTCCTTCCTCAACATTTGAATTTGTATTCGCTATACTACCACTTCTTTTTAACATAAATCCTTCATTTGCAACTGTACCATGTAACCATCTCCAAGTAATATCAGTTACATCCATTCTTAAATCTTTTGATTCATGTGTAAAAGATTGTGAAGCTTCATATCCACTTCCACTATACCAAGTTCCACCAGAAGCTGTTACTGGGGCCCACCATTGGGTTTTATCAGTTGCGTTATCTTTAAACTTCCAACTACTACCATCTGTAATTGCTGGGTTTGCTTTAGCATATCCAGACCCCATATCCCATGATTGACTTACAGGATATCCGTATAAAGTTTGTGATATATTTAAATCTTTTGAATTGGCGTCATATAAATTTAAATAAAATTTTGTAGCTGAGCCTGAAGTAATTAATCCACTTGCAACAGACGATGAGATATAAGTCAAATCAAATTTGATAAGTGTCCGTGAAATATTTATAACACTGCCATCACCATTCATATCCTTTCTAACTTCAAGTATTGGGTCCATACCAGAATTCATACTTCCAGTTCCCTCATATAAAGTAGTATCTTTTGTTGCGTATTCAAAATAATGCATTAGATATCTCCCATCACCCTACCACGAATATCACTATCAGGGTATTTAATTTCAAATATTGCAGGATCAACAGGTGGATAAATCACTCCATTAAAAGTTGCACTTGCTAAATCATAAATATTATTAGAATATGTATTTCCAGATTGAGTTCCCCATTTATTAGAGAAAATAACTAAGTCATCTCTACCATCATTAGGTTTAACTATAGTTGCCACTCCTTCAACATTCAATATTTCCGCAACTACATCAGCCAAAATTATCGGTTGATTTATTTGCCACTTATCTATGTTAAAATATAATTTTACAGCTGTAACGCATTTTAATAATACTTCGTTCTTATTAAATCCCTTTTTAGTAAAAATTGCAAAATCAAGACCAATATTACATATCCAGGAGTCTTTAAGCTGAACCGCATCTGTCATCATTCTATATTGACTTAAATATGTTTTTATATTTTCTTTAACTGCAGAATTTAATCTTACTAAATGTTTTTCTTGGTTATATCCAATAGTGTACATATTTAATGCCAAGGGATTAGATTGAAATGTAGGATCGGCTTCATTTTGTCCTGTTGCCGCTACTTGTTCATCTTGTATAATATAAACTTTTGCAACATTACCATATTTAGGTGGTAACGAATATACACGAGTTATATAATCATCCTTTGTTACTGCTCTACTTTGTGCTTGAAAATATGCAAGAGCATTTACCTTAATCTCTTCAAGAGTTTCCATTCCACTTCCCCCTGAAGCTGGTTCTGGATTGGATACAATTACAGAATTTTTAGTCTTTGATTCTATTGTGGTATCTAAAGATACTGAACTATCAGTCTGTGCATCAAAGGATCCAACATTAACTATAGTATTGGATGATGTATTGTCATCACTTCCACCACCATAAGAATATTTAACCGTAAGAGTTGTTTCTACAGGAACCTGACCATAAGTTTCCGTATTTAAAAAATTAGCTGGATCAAATGATGTATCAAGAAAACTTGGTGTTCCTGGTAATGAAGAACCAACATTGGATGGATTTGGAATTATTTCTTCATCATTTCCAGAAGAAACTCCCGATCCGAATCTCATTTCAGTTTTTCCGTCTGGTCTTATATATGTTTTAAATCGTTTAGATGTCTTTACTAATTTTAATAAAAAGGGTGCAAAATTTCTACCCTCTACCAAATCTGGTGAATTTAAAGATGTATTTTCCGAATCTGCATATACCGTATCTTGTGCTAAAAATGGAACTTCATACCATTTATTTCCATCACTATCTGTTACCGAAATTATTTCTAATACAGGACTATTTCCAAGTGACACTCTTTTATATTTTTCTGCCACTCCAAAGGTTATTTGTTCCGTAATAACATTACCACTAACTGCCTTTACTTGCTTTTTCAATAACCATTTTGTAATATTACTGTCATTATCTACTTCAAAAATATCTTGAGATCGTGGACTAAATGAACCAGAATCTCTAAATGTTATATCATCGGTTGTTCTAAAAGTTGTTCCATTAGTTGATATTGCTTGCATTCCTGCAGGAATTGTAAGACAATAATCTTCATTTGGTTGTCTTTTACCTTCTGATATATTATTGGGATCGGATGGGACTGTTTGGAACACATCAAGTATTACAGATGCAGCTGAAGCCTGTCTTGGTCTGTATCCATATCCTTGTGATATTTCATATATGGTTTTCTTTTCTTCTGCAAAAGATAACATACTTTCTTTAAATTGTTCATCAATATAATATGATAAAACATCACCTACATATGATGCCATTTCAATGAACATCATACCTGGATCTGATTCATTAAAATCGTTATATGTATTTGGAAAGTATGTCTTTGCAAACTCCATTAAACTATTTCTAAAAGAAGCAAAATCCTTATTTAAATATTTTACTTCTTTACTTACTGCGGTAGTAGCCATTAATCTTCTCCAATAATTTTAAAATGTTGAAAAATTATCCACCAGATTGTACTGCTGATTCAAATTGTTCAAAATCAATAGAAACTTGTTCCGTCGCATCGGGTTGAAACGATAACCCAAATTGTATAGATACATTAATTTGATTTGGATTTCCTTCTGGATGTCCAACATTAATTTTTTTAATAGTTATATATGGCAACCATGTATCAATGGAAGTTTTAATCTCATCCTTTACCCTATCGTCTAACTCATCTGTCATAGGTTCAAAAAGTAAATGATGAAGTGTTGAACCATATAGTGGTTGGCCTAATCTTTCACCTGGAATAGTTTTTAATAAATTCATAATATTCCACTTGGCCTGCTCAATAGTAGTTTTAGTTTGTTTAAAATATCCAGTATCAGAATACCCCATAGGAAGTTTCAATCCAATAAATACATCTGGATTTAAATCTTTTTCTCTTGCTCCCATTTTATTCTCCTCTAATTTCCTAATGCCTGCCAATAAAAAGAATGGCTACCATCAATGGATGCGTTTCTATTAATCTGAAAGTTAGTAGTTGAAATACTTGTGACGGGAAGTACATCTACTACATCTCCATTTCTCCTTTGAGTGACAACATTAAAACACGCGTTTGGAAATACCAATGGAAACTCAAAACTTTGTATATCATCTGAGTTCGAAGTTGCAGTTCCCCATTGTAATATAATACCATTTGGTAAATATGTGTATCCATTAACATCCGCTACACTTTCCTTTATAGACACATTTCCTTCAAATTTTGAATCTCCTTCAAAAGTTGTATCTCCCAGTACTTCTAAATCATCTTGTACTGATACTTGACCTCGTAATACAGTTTCATCGTGAACTTCCAAATTTCCTTCAACTGTCGAATTGCCCTCAACTACAGAATTATCCGTAATTTGTAAATCTTGTTCTCCAATTATATCACCCTTAACTCTTAAATCTGCAGATGTTTTCGCTGGTCTTGGTAATCCTGGTATTGGTGGAATGGGTATCGGTGCTATTAATACACCACCACCTAATATTGTTAGTCCCATTACATTTAATCCAAGTCCAACATTATGAAATCCAAATGTATTAGAAGTTTTTCTGGTTATAAGATTTCCTTTTACATCAGTAGTTTTACCAACCGTTAATTTTTTATCAACACGTAAAGTTTCTTTAATTCGTTGATTTTTATTAACTTGAACATTACCTTTAATAATTTCATTTTTATTAACAATTAAATTTCCACCAATTTCACCATTTTTTTCAATTTTTAAATTTTGACCTAAAGTTAAATCTTTAGTTCCCTGTATGTTTCCGTCTACTATTAAATTGGTGGGTGTCCTTGTTCCCGCGGATTTCAAATTTACTGATCCACGAAATGTGGATGACTTTCCATTTACAGTTAATCCACCACCAATTGTATGATTTCCAATCACACTTGAATTTTTCTTTACAATATTATTACCACCTATAATAATATTATTTCCAACACCTACACTACCTTTGACTTCAAAATCCTTATCCATAGAAAGTTTATTAAATTTAAAAATAATATTTAAACTATCAAAAACTTTTTTAAGAATCTTTAATTTCTTTCCTTTGTCTTTATTTGCTCCACCAAAACTTTTATGTTTTCGTAACATTCTCATTAAAAGAGTTAGTTTAGCTGCTGGTGGTTCAACTTGAGTTAGATTCAACTGACCTTTATCATTTAATGTCAAATTTCCTGGCATTGAATCGGGTTCTAAAAAAGATTTATTACTAAAGATTCTTATGGGATCCATTCCAGTTAAATAAGAATGAATCGCATCTGCATGTTGTTGTGCTGCCTCTGCATTCTTTTTTCTTGATTGTTGTTTATCTTCTGCCGATAAATCTTTTATAATTTTATCATTTTCAATCTTTTCAAGTTTATACTTTAAAAAATTCTTATCTAATGCCATTTCTCACCTCTTATGGACGAAAATTTGTCCCACTCTTTTTCTGGTCTATTGCTTTCATAACTGCTGAATAATCTCTCGTTAATGCATTTGTTACATGGTCAGGAACTTGGTCAACCGAAACACCAGCTCTCTTTATAGAATCTACCGCTGCTATTTCTCGTTTCTTTTCCTTTACGGATTCAGGATTTCCTAAACCAGTTTCTCTCGCGAGTAATTCATTCACTTTACTACTATCAAAAACTCCACCACCCATAGTTTCATATCCACTACCATCTCCTTGTGGAACACCACCGGCGGTTTCGTTCAAAACCTTATTAAGGGCTTTGTTTGTTGTATAGTTTACTTCCTTTTTAGGTTCAGTTTTATACTGTTTTCTAATAGGTTCTTTGAACTCTTTTTCGGTTAAGGGGTCTGAAACTAATTCGATAAGTGATGGTGATTCATTCTCTTTAATAAATATCTCATTTACCTGTTTCTTCACTTCTTTACGAACTACAAGTTCAATTATTTTTATTAACTCTTGTTTCTTCATTTTGTTATCTCCTCATAACGTTATATTGAATCCAAATACTCTTGTAATTCTGGATCTGAAAAACAACTATTTAATTCATCAACTTGTTTTGCTAATTCATTAGAAAGTGCTGATGTATCTAACTTAGAAAAATCTGTATCTGCATCTACTGATGTCCAATCTCCACCAGCGGCCTCACAATCGTTTCTATTGGTAAGTTCTGTAATACTACAAAATCCAAACAATTCTCCATCATCTTCTCCTGTACCGCTTCCTGAACCACTTCCTGTACCGCTAGCCATATTATCTAATGTGGTCGCCTCACTTAACATTTGATCGTATAATGTTTGAAGTTCTTTTATTTCTGCTGGATCTATCCATGTTCCACCTGCGGCTTCACACGATGCCTTGTCCGTAGGTGGCTGTTGTCCCTGTTCGGCTGCACATGCGGCTAAAATTGCCATCAATTGTGATTGTAAAATTGGTAATATCATTGTAAATTTTGCCATTGACCGTATCAGTGTAGCTACACACATATCTACAAGAGTCATAATCTGTAACATATCTATTAGTTTTTCTACAATAGGTACTACTGGAACTGGAAATGTAGCCCATTTTAAAATCTTCTTCGCAATTGCCAGTGCCCTTTGAATAATTTTTATTATTTTCATCATTTTTTGAAAAACTTTTACCATTTTCATTATCAACTTTATAGTATCAAGTAAAAATCGAATGGCATCCTTTACTGGCTGCGTACAAAGTTTTTCTGGATCTAATTTTACCTTATCTATAACCGAATCTACTTCTGTTTGAACTTTCCCCAGAATGGCATTTACTTTAGATAATTGTTTTGTTATAAATGCTGTAAATCCGCTCAGATCAAAAAGTTTTAATTCAGGAAGTTGAAAATCAGCGAACTCTGACAACCAATCTTTTTCTTCATCAGATGGTAACGCCAGACCGGTAAGTGGAGTACAAAATGGATTAAGTTCATCGAGTTGTTCTGGTGGTGTTCCTACTGTTGGTTGTGCAGTTGCATCACCATCTCCACTTCCACTACCATCTCCAGTCCCACCACCATCTTCTCCACCATCTTCATCTTCATCACCATCTCCAGTTCCATCTTTTGATAAAGAATCTAGCAACGCATCAATGTCTGCAGTTTCTGGTCCTGCAATTGCACCGTCACCCGTTACCGTATATGGTGCATCATGCCATTCACCATTATCATATACTTGTCCTTGATGAATTTCCGTTCCTGCTGGTACTGATTCTCCTGCTGAAAATATATAAGTATCGTTTCCTGTTTCAGGCCATATTACTGTTGCACCATATGGTCCAGCCACTCCATTTGCATCACAAAATCGCGGCGACCACTTTTCTACATTACCAAAAATACCACTATTCTCAATAAGTTCACATCCAATAATTATAGGATCACCGGGACCCAATAATCTTTTTTCTTTTGCTAAATATTCACATCTTGTAGGCATCTATTTAGGTCCTCTTATTTGTCCGATGTATACGGTTTTACTCTTTGGTTCATCTAATCTTTTCTTTATTGATAATAATGTACTTTTTAATAGTGATGCTGGTACATTAACAGCTATTAAAGAAGTCGGTGTAATTGGGCTTCCTGGTCCACCGAGAGCCGATGTTAATGATCCTGCAAATTCTGATACGGCATCGATAATAAGAGAAATTAGTTTCATTGTTTGGTCACCACCAAGTGCCGGTTGAGTAGCCGTGAATGTTCCCAATTTTACACCACCGTCATCTGGAACTTCTAAAATTATTCCTCTATTTGCTGAAATATCCACACTATGATTTGAAGATAAATACATAGCCTTTTCTTTAGAATTAAAAACTATTCTATCAGAATTCAAAATTATTTGTTTTCCCTCTAATTTTTTGGCAGAAGGTTCGATATAGTGTCTTACTTTACTTTTTGCTGCAAATTTTATTGGTACTACTTGATCCGTTGTAATCCACAGAGAAGAACCATCTTTATTTATATCTTCGACTACTGGTTTGCCTGGTTCAGTTTCTTCTACTCCTTGTCCCGCCCTTATTAAAATATTTGGTGAATTTTCTTTTCCAGTATCTTCATCTTGACCTTCTATTTCTGTTATATTGCTTCCAAATCTAATAGATTGTCCAAACCTACCATTAAATGTTATATCTCCCTCATTCGACAAAAGTTGTCTAATTCCAGAATTAGGATTAAAATGATGTATTAATCTATTTTCCAAAGCGGGATTTAACTTTCCTTCTACATTACCAATATTTGGTGCAGAATTAAAATTAATAGAATTAAATAAATTTACTTTTTGTGTATAATACCATTGTCCAATATACCGTGCCACTATTACAGTTTCTCCGGGTAGGGGATATTCTTTAATATTCGAATCTAATGGTCTAGCAACTATAGTTTCTCTATCATTTTTTCTACTAATATTTAATTTAACTGTTGCCCATCCATATTGAGTCCAATCTGGTTTATCATCGTCATTTAATGGTAAATCCTTTTCATCTAAATTAATTCCCACTACTTCTGCTGGTTCTAATTCATAAAACTCTGGAGTTGCTTGCATTATCTTACTGTACAAGTTTCCAACTTCTTTCATAGTGGCAGGACCGTTAGGATGAACTATATATTCATCATCGCGATTTATCTTATATGCCATTAATTTTCCTTAACTGTTTGTATATCTTCTGTGATATCATCTGATTTTTTTTGTATATCCACAACTACATCGTCTATACTTTTAAGTAATTGTTCTTTTTCTTTCTCTGATAAACCAAACTCTGACTCCGAACCACCTTTGTTTTCGGCAGCAATTAATCGTTGAACAACGGTTGCCAGTTTGACAAGTTGTTCATCATTCTTTACATTTATTTCCAAATACTCTTTTATCATAGGGATTAACTGAATAGCCATATCCCCATCTTTGATAAATGAAGCAACTTCTTTTACTAACATTTCAAGTTGTGTTTTATTATGTTTGGAATTATCATAAATATCTTTGAATAATGATGATAGTGATTTACCCTCAAATAATTCGTAATCTTGACTCATTTTATTTTCCCAGTATTGTATTAAAAATAGATATTATAACTCATAAATAAATATCTAATTACCCAAAAATTGATGCATATATATTGCAAAAGGAAATATCGTATATATTATATTTATTTATGTCGAGAGAAGTTCTTGACAACAGAAAACGGAAGTTAAAAATCCCTTTTTTGTTAAATGATAAGAATAACAAACGGGAGAAAACAATGAAGGAAGTCATCGCATTAGTCAAAGGTTGGGTAGATGATATCGCTCAACTACTTGCCTCTTTCATAGCAATCGGAGCTGTAAGCGAAGTATTGTTTGGAAGTGGTATCTTTGGCGTAAATGTTATTGGTAACCTGACATCAATCATAAATAATTTTGGCGAATCCGGTTTCGCTGGGTTAGTCGCATTGTTGGTGTTGGTGGGTTTATTCCGTAAATAGCTATTATCGGATAATGAAAAAGGGGAACTTTAATTTTGTTCCCCTTTTTTTTGCGATTAAATTATTATTAGAATACTTAAATCAACATTTCTCGAATGTTTATAACAAACTCGTATTTCGTATTCTCCAGGTGGAATATCATTGCCATAATCTTCTGTATAGTATAACATCCAAGTATATGTAAAATCTCTGTATCGACCATCTTCCCACGGACTTCTCTGAAATGGTTGGGTATGGACTACAACATTTTCATCATTAACAATTTGTATAAATGTATCGTCATTAAAAACTCTATATTTAATCTTTACAACATCACCCTGTTCTCCATCCCATTTCTTTTGTGTATCTTCCCAAGCCATCAATGGGTAATCTTCGTAAGCACTCTCGTCAATTATGACTTCTTTTCGTATAGACTCATTCCCGAAATTGCTAAATGTAAAAGCTAAGATTACACCTATTGTTGCAATCAAAATCCATTCTAACTTTGTTTCATCTATTAACATTTTAAATATACCTTTCCAATTTATACTGGAATTTACTAAAAACTATAAAAGTCAAGCGTTTTTTAACTTTCTTTTTAATTGTAAAATATAACTATCTATCTTTTTTGTATCACTATCATCAGACATCTTCTGCCGTTTAATCATTAATTTACCTAATGCTTTTTGTAATTCTAATTTAGATAATCCTTTCATACTTCGTCTATAATACAAAAGTGCTAAGGCTTCATCTTCTGCTTCAGCTCCACGAACACCAGCAACTGCTGTTATGTTCTCTACTTCATATATTCTTTCTTCGCCTATTTCTACTATCTCTTCCCATATAGTATTTTCCCACATAGCATCCATATCCAATTCAGTATCTATGTTGTCTATTTCTTCTTGTCTTTTTCTATCTTCTTCTAATTTTTTACTATGTCGTTTTTCAAGAATAATAGCAAATGTAGAATCTTCATATGCATCTACTAATGAATCACATTCACTCAACCATCCACCATAATTCTTCCAAGCAGGTGAACCATTATTATCTCTATATTCTGTATCATCGCAAGGGATTCCTTGAAATTGTCCGTTTCCTTTACCATCACCGAAGCTTGTTTGACTAAAACCTAACTGGAAGTTCAGACAAAGTGAAATTACTAGCGTTGTAATTGTAATACCAAATCTCATTGTTCCTTCTCCTATGAAATAAATCTGTTCCATCAAATTGCCATTCATTATCTTCATCAGGTATTCCCAAATCCAAAGTAACGATGACTCCTCTTGTACGACCTAAAACAGAAAGTGGGTTAATAGGCCAACTCTCTACTCCTGTTTCTACTAATTGCTCTTCAGCATATAATTCTAATTCTTCCCATATCTGAGAAGTAAATTCCTTTTCAGCTTCTAATTCTTTCAATTCAATTATTCTTTGGTATTTCGGTACTGCTACCGCACTCATAATGCCGATTATAAGAATAACTACCACCATTTCAATCAGCGTATACCCTCTGTTCATTAAATTCCTCCGATTACATATTCCTCATACGATGGGCTATCTGTATTCATATCTTTTATTATTATTTGAAGTGATATAAATCCAGTAGAACTTGTATCGTTCTCTTGGTAATAAGTATATGGATTCCCATTACTGTTATAAGGTAAACCAACTTTACCATCAAAAAAATCATCAGGTGTCCTGCCATCAGGCAAAACTAAATCTTTGTATTCCGAATCAAGTAGTTCGTTTTCTGGTACGGGCGGGAAATTCATTTGAGCTGTGTAGTAATACCTCACAAACGCATTCTTTATAAGTTCCATATTAGATAGGTTTGTTTGGAGTTGAGCCTTTACCATCACATTGTTAAAAGTGGGGATAGCTGATGCGGCAAGTATCCCCACCAATACGACAGTTACGACTAATTCCGCTAAAGTAAATCCAGCAGAGTTATTCATAATAATATTTTCCTATAAACTGGCTCTTACACCAAGAGTACCCACATCAGCAGTATCTCCTGTTTGTGTACCTTTTGCATAAGGCCAACCAACACGTGAATTATCATTACGTTGATGTGTAATCTGTAATGAAGTGGTATTGAATGTCCACTCACCATCAACATCAGCATCCGTAATATCTGTAGTGTATCCACTTGGCTTTGTGTCCAAACCATCAAATGGATTATCAGGCCATGACCTACGACCATTATCCAACAGTTGTTCTGTAGCAAAGATTTCTAAACCAGCCTGTATAGAACCTATAACTGCATCTTCTGCAGCAGATTCGGCGTTGGTAACTGCTGTCATGTATCTTGGTATAGCAACGGCAGATAGAATACCTAAAATAATCGTAACCATTATTAGTTCAATAAGGGTAAATCCTTTGTTATTTCTCATTATCATTCTCCTTGTGAAAATTAAGGTGTTAATACTTTGAAAAGTTCTGAAGGATTCTCAGCATCAGCTACAATCATACATGGAGCTTGAGCATCTGAACCACTACCAGACCCTGGGATTACAAGATAGATGTAAGCACCATCCTGAAATGGACTTGAAATACCTTGATTACCAAAATTACTTTTAAAATCAACTGCACCATCTTCATCAAATCCAACATCTACTTGGTGTGTAGTTCCTACGAAACTCATCCAATCACCTGCAAGTGCATCTTCATCACCTACTGCTGTTGAAAAGACATACACATAATCAGTTAATGTAGATGCATATCCGGTTTGACCATTTAGAATAGTTTCTAAATATGTTTCCAGAGCTTCATCTGTAAGTGTGTTTGCTGGTAGATCAAATCCACCAACTTTTTCATCATACTTGATCTGTCCTGGAAATCTTCCACGACCTTCTTCAGATACTTTAGCGTTGTAGAAGTTGTTAGCCGCTGTTTTGATTTTATCGAGATTAGCGATTGTTGCACGTGCTTTTGCACCATCACCAACAGCACCAAATTTAGGAGCGGCAGTTGTTGCCAAGGCACCCATCATAGCAGTAACAACAGCGAATTCAGCAAGTGAATTACCTTTATTACTCTTTAGTTTTTTAATTAAGTTTATGAACATTTCAGTTCTCCTTTTTTTGTTTATGACCTCACCCTTTTGATGTTGTCTACACCTATATACTACAAAAACTGTACCAAAGTACCCTATTTTAGAAAAATAATTTAATTTATTTTTAAGTGTCTATATTTGTGAAGTTATAGGGACACAAAAAACTCCCATTAAAAAATGAGGTTTTTGTTTTTTTAGAAGTTTTACTACTCGTGTAACAATATATGACAGAATAGTGTAACACTTATGTTCAAAATGTTACAATATTGATCCTGTGTTTGCGGTGTCTAATTGACCCGTATTCCGGAATTCTTTCATAAGATTCATATTATATTTCTTCATAATATTTACAATACGAGTAATATGTTGAGTTTTAGAACCAGTCATTTCACGAATTAAAATATACAAAGCTTTTTTATTGAAGTTTTCTATATTCGCTCTCCGCCTAAACATTTCTAATACGGCGTCGGCTACAAGTATATCCTTTTGACGTCTAAAAATATTAGTAAGATTTTCTTCCCAATACTCTAACATCTGAGTTACATATTCTTCATTAAAACTTGCAATATCCAAGTTATCTTGCTTTGTTCTTATATTACTACCATAATCAAGAACTTCCATTTTGTCATGAATCTTATAATTCTTATAATTTTTATTATTATGGAGAATCAAATAATTCTTTGCAACAATACTAAAATAAGAAAAGGCTTTACCTTTACCTTCCTTGAATTTATGCATATTCATTACAAGAAACGAAACTACTTCATGCTTTACTTGTTCTGATGGAACATCAAAATAATAAAACTTGAACGTATGAATCATATTTTCTGCAAGTTTATCAAATGCATACGCAATATGTTCTCTATAAATTGTATTCTTTAATGCAGCCTCATCTGTTTTATTATATCTAATAATGGCCTTTTCAGTTCCTATATTAAAATAATAATTTTTAGGCTTTTTCTTTTTCTTTACTGGTGTTACAACTATTGGTGTTTCCTCTGATGTCGTTTGGACTTTACTCACTAAATGACTCCTTTGCTGTGAAATTGCTGATATCATTAACTACTTCCTTTATACTTTCAAATATTGTTCCTATTTCATCATCAGATTCAAAATGACCAGTAGAATCTATGTCTTTCAATTCTTGTTGAACTCGTTCAATTCTATCACTAAAATCTTCTATCCATGTTTCAAGTAATTCTGTTTTTCTTGTTAAATTCCATATTACATATCCTTCTGTAAGGACAAATAACCCTAATACTATTTCTATAATCATGATTTATCTCCAAATAACTCATCAAATAAATCTTTGTGTTTATTTTCTAAAACTTCATCCGTATGTTCTTGTTTAGGTTTAGTTTCAGTTTTACCAACACTAATATTTTTGATATTTTCTAATTTACTTTCCATTTCTTCTTTGTTATCTTCATCACCACGCTTCCATTCATCATATTCTGCCAATGTTGCCATGTGGTCAGCGAAATGAACAATGTTTGGTAAATGACTTTTTAAAGAACGACTTGCGTCAAAGACTTTCATATAGTATGTGTTAGCTTCGTCATAGAGCCCATCAGATACCTTAATGGCAAGAGTTTCTTTTAGATTGACCTTTACCCCAAAGTGTTGCAATAGAAACAGAGCTCTATCTGTAACTCTCATATTTTGTATATCGGTATTGTGAGTGAAAACCTCACCAAGTGTTTTTCTTCTCCAATCATTATCTTGTGGAATATAGTATTCCCCAACTAAATCACCGACCTTTCCCAGATCGTGGTGCATGGCAGAGAAGATAAGTTCTTCATCTGTCCAATCCTTATGACCACCGACAGACTCATAAGTTTCTTGCATCTTTAGTGCGGTATCTACAACATGAAGAACGTGTTCTACATAACCACCAACATGACAATAATGGTATTCTTCTTTTCCTGATGCTGGTGCAACTAACATTCTATCTTCAAAGAACTTATACATTTCAAGTAATCGGTCTTTCCGTTCACCTTCAAATGTATCTTCTATTAGTTGCAACAACTTGTTCCAGTTATCTACTAACTGGGTTTCTGTAAGTTGTTTCATTTATAACCTCTTTATAATTTTCTCAATTTTCTTTTTTTAACTGTTACTCGATGTTCGTAAGAACCTTCCGTCTGAACTGCGATATAGTCGTCTCCGTTAATACTTTCTATTTGATAGGCTGGTTCGTTTTTATATTCGCCGGCCCTAAAACCAACTATTAACACATGAACCCAATCACCGACTTTAATTTCAGATTTTTCTTTGGTCATATTTACTCCTAACTTTTATTTATTAATGCTAAGTTGCCTGTCCAATTCATTTTATAGATATGGACATTTTCATATTTGTATGGTTGAACATGAGTTGATTCTAATATATCTACAACATTAACCCACTTGGGATTCATCGTATCTCTAACATTATACACACCATCTTTATCCTTTGTTCCTTTGATGTATATAAAATCTCCATAATCAAATTGACCACCCCATCTCTTTAATAGATTTCGTGATAGAGCTACAAACTTATATTCACTTGCTTTACTGATACGAATCTTAGTTCCATCTGCTGTTATATCTGGTGTATTATCTGTTTGATAATGTGTTGGTTGATACATAGTTACATCAACTTCCACACCGAACTTATAAAACTCTTTAAGTTCTGAATGTAATTTTCTATTGTCCATTAATACTTTATCAACTTCAGTAGAATAAAATATACCTTGTTGCTTAAACATATTAACAGAAACAAACCCATTCATCAATGTTATAAAAACCAATCCTGAGATTGCTGTTCTTGTATTTATCATATTATTTCTCGCTTTCATACTTGATCTTACGAAATAAATTCGTAAAAGTCAAGTTGTTTTTGGCTTATAAAATATAAATATTGGTTCATATTTTAAATAAGTTCCATTTACTTTGACCGAGTTTTTGACTTTAGATTGATCAACTCCAACCATAGAAGTCATTAACATTTTGAGTTTACCTTGATAAAGACCACCAAGTGATTCGATTACATCTATACTATCTTGTTCGAGTGGATGATACTTATCCTTTCCGATTTTGATATCGGCTATGTTCCATAATAAATATCTATCTTCTCTTAAACTCTCATAAGCATTTGTTAATGTGGGGTTTAGGAAACCATCTCTCCAACTATCATACTTAGGGTATAACTTATAAGATTGTTCTTCATCTTCGCTATATTTTTCACGATCAAAGTATGGTGGGCTGCTGAAAACTAAATCCAAGTTACCCTTATACGTCTGAAAGTCTGGATTGTTCCCAATAAATTCGCTTCCATCTTGAAATAAATGATAGGTATTCTTATCTTCCTCCCAGAAAGGATTTGTTTCTAATACTTCACTGTTAAAGAAAGATGCAACATATTCATATCTCGAAATACCCAATTCATCTATAAAATTATCCGTGTTAGGGTCTGTGCCAATATAATGAATTCGTTTGAGTGATGACATAGCTCCGAGAATACGACCACCCCAACCTGCGGATGGATCGTAAATAT
>Ga0257122_1000518_pt1 | contig 33225 bp, 24 predicted proteins | sample SI106_120metaG_FD_190146 | JGI IMG/M metagenome (GOLD analysis project Ga0257122, IMG submission 190146) | Marine microbial communities from Saanich Inlet, British Columbia, Canada - SI106_120 | ecosystem: Environmental > Aquatic > Marine > Inlet | place: Canada: British Columbia | collected... | reverse complement strand
CATTTATTGGTTCGTTCACCCGTTTCTGAGTTACAGTTAGCTTCAATAATTGAAGATTGGTTGGACTATGAACGGCGGCATTGGCAAGACGCTCAATAACTCGATTCGCTTTTTGCTCGAGAATTCCATCTTCCTCATCTCTGGTGCGGCCATTGCGCTGGTGTGGGCCAATGTGGATCACCATAGCTACGAGAAGGTGAAGGACCTCCTTTTCTTCGGCAAGGATTGGCATCACCCCGTCACCCTGCACTTCATCGTCAATGATGTGATGATGGCTTTCTTCTTTCTGATGGCAGGAAAGGAGATTCGGGAGGCGATGTTGCCAGGTGGTTCGCTCTCGAGTGCAAAGACAGCCGCGCTTCCACTTATGGCAACCATCGGTGGAATGGCGGGGCCCGCCGCAATATATATAATCGGTGCGCGGATGTTCGACCCTGCGCTTACCCAAGGGTGGGCCATCCCCATGGCTACCGATATCGCTTTTTCATATCTCGTAGCGCGTCTGATCTTCAAACGCATCGGCGGCAAACCCCACCCTGCTATCGTATTCCTCTTGCTTCTGGCTATCGCTGATGACGCCGGCGGGTTGGTCATACTGGCGATATTCTATCCCCAAGGTCATCCGGATATGATTATGTTCTTCGCCGGGGCTATCGGCGCGATCGTGCTCGCGCTGGTCTTCTGGAAGGTGATCAAATTCTCATCCTTCTGGCCCTATCTTCTGATTCCCGGCGCCGTCTCCTGGTACGCATTCTTTAAGGGCGGCATCCATCCCGCGTTGGCGATGGTCCCGCTAGCCTGGTGCATGCCGCACGAGCATACCGACCTTGGTATCTGGGAACCGGGCGAATCCAAACACGAAGACACGCTGAATAAGATGGAGCATTGGTGGAAGAACCCCGTCGAGTTAATTCTCGGTCTTTTCGGTTTCGTCAATGCGGGCGTGGAACTATCTGCTCTAGGAGTTGGTACCTGGTTGGTTACTGTCGGCCTTCTCTTTGGCAAGCCCATCGGAATCGTTTTCTTCACCAAGTTGGGACAGCTTTTTGGATTGTCGCTTCCGGTCGGCATGGATACAAAAGATCTGATCGTCGTCGGGTTCGCGGCAGGTATCGGCTTCACCGTGGCACTCTTCATTTCCGTTGTGGCTTTCAAGGCCGGTGCCTTGCAAGATAGCGTGAAGATGGGAGCCCTCTTCAGCTTTGGCGTCGCGCCAATCACCATTATCGTTGCCAAGGTCCTTGGTGTTGGCAAGACATCCGAATCCGCCGACGCCTAATCCACGCCCTAATCCAACCAGCCTCAATCTCCAATCGGTGTGTCGAATCTCTGGCACTTCGCCAACCGGATGACGCAGACTGCGGTCACAGCCACGCAATTCCGGCGTCTTAGCGGGTCAATAGGGGCGGCATGGCGCTTGCTTTAGCTATGGGTGAAATAGGATGACCTAATGCATGCGACTCTAGCAAGTAGTCTCCAGCAGTTTGAAAACCTAAGAGCCGTCTATCGCTGCTATCGGTACGCTTACCTCAGGGCGACGCAAGAGGCGGAGGTCGGTATTGATGCCAAGGAAACAGCACTGTGGAACGAACTCAGCGAAGAATATGAAGGCGATGACAATGATGGACGCCGCGGCCTAAAACGTCAGGCCATCTTCGTGCCGGTTCTTCTGACTTCGGGGGCGACCATCGGGGAAGGGATCGCCGTGGATATTTCCGGTGGTGGCATCTTTGTGCTTTCACAGATTCCCAAAACCGAGGGGGATTCCATCCAAGTTCATTTTCACCGGCCAGGCCAGTCAGACCTCGTATTCACCGGAATCGTAGTACGTCGGTGTGTGGAGCTCGGCAACGCTGGCCTAGGTATTCGCTTCGAAGGTGTCCCAATGTCTATCGATAGGTGTTGCGATGAGCAATCCAGAGGCACTGCGCTTGGCTGCACCGCGTAGGGGGGCGATTTAGGATTCGCCGTTTGGCGACTTCTCCCGCGCTATTTCACTACCGATCAGCGCGACCGCTGCAGCCAACAGTTGTTCCGGTTGGATTGGCTTGCTGAGAAAATCATCTGCGCCGCGGTCTCGGGAAGCCTTTGCATGTCGTGGGGCTGAACGAGATGTGAGAACCAAAATCGGTAGCTCTGCCAGGATGGGATCATGCCTACATTTTGTGATCAATTCTAGCCCATGGGTCTTGGGCATTTCCAAATCGCTGATCAATAGCTGATAGTCTCGCTGTTGTAGTCTTTCCCAGGCTTCCCAGCCATCCGCTGCAACGTCGACGAGGTAGCCCGCGTCGCGCAAAATGATACCGACGGCCTCTCGGATCGGTCGAGAATCGTCGGCGAGCAAGATGCGGGCGGGCGGGCGCAGGGGATCGGTATCTGTTTGTCGCAAAGGGTCTTGGCGAATGGCGTCAGCCAACGCCGCCACGTTCAGGAGAAAACGAACGATGCCACTATCTGTAATCGTCGCACTATCCAAGAGCGGGAGTCTCCGCAACAATGGCCCGAGCCTTTTAAGCGTAACGTCTTGGGAACCGAGCAATTCGCCAACGGAGATGCCGAAGTAGAGGTTTCCGCTCGATACGACAACGACATTTTGCGGGGGAGATTGAGTCGTCTCGTTTCCAGTTAGCACCTGCTGCAGATGAATGAGGGGAACCCAGCCATGCCGAGTCTTGACCCGGGGTAATTCGCCGTCATCGGGAGAATTCTGGTCGGGCGGGAACGGAAGGGTCTCGACGACTTGGCTCAAACCGATACCGTAGACCTGGTCGTGGGTTCTAAAGAACAATGCTCGTGACAACGCAGTGGCCATGGGTAGCCGAACGGTGAAGAGAGTTCCTCCACCGAGTCGCGATCGTACCGCAATCTCTCCCCCCATCGATTCTACAATTTCTTGAACGACGTCGAGTCCGACGCCGCGACCGGCCAGATCGTCGACTGTCTTGCGCGTTGAAAAGCCGCTGGAGAACAAGTACTTTAGTAGGTCGCCATCGGCGGTGGTGTCATCTATTCGGCCGTCAACAAGCAGCTTTTGTCGCAGGCCCGCTACATCGACGCCCGCGCCGTCGTCTTCGATTTCGAAGCAAAGGAAATCAGCTTGATAACGCGCCGTCAGCCTGATGCTGCCCACTTCGGGCTTGCCTTTCTTTCGGCGTATGGACGGTATTTCGATGCCATGGGCAACCGCATTGCGTAGCAAGTGGATCAAGGGGTCGGAGATCTGTTCTCCAACAGCACGGTCGAGTACGGCATCTTCGCCGAGCGTCGACAGCCGAACCAGCTTCCCTTCTTTGCGAGCCATTTCTCGCAGGGGGAGTTGAAGTCGGGAAAAGAGCAATTTGACGGGCATCATCCGTATCCGCGTCAGTTGGCTCTGCAATTCTCTAGAGGCCGCGCCTAGCCCTTCGGTGTTGCTCCTCAGCGTATCGACGACCTGCTGTACTGAAAGCAACGTGTCCTGTTGTGCTTGACGTGTGTCGCCTGCCGGATTCGTAATCGTTGGGGGGTGGGCGGAGCCGGTGTTTGCAACGGCAAGTGATTTGAGCAATGGTTCAAGTAGCGCTATTTGCTGGTCGATATCTGCGCGATGGGCAACGACCAGATCTGCCGCGTTGATCAATTCTTCGACGTTACCCACTTCCACACGGATTGAGCCCGCCTCGTCGCGTCTACGATCATTGGTTTGGCGGCGCTCGATATTGGCGCCCTCCAATGTTTGGGTGGTAAGCGACGGGCGCCTCTGCTTTCTCCGGGTGCCGGTTTGACGCTTGAATGCTTCAGGGTCGAGCTGGGAAAGCCGGGTATCGAGTTGGTGTAGCAGGAGTTCCTGTTCCGCTCCGGTACGCGCTTTTACGAGGGCCCCCAGACATTGAGCTACAGAAAGTAAGGCATCGACGAGTGCGTCGCCGAAGATCAACTCGGCGCTGTTGAGCTGAACCAGCCTCTCTTCGATTCGATGTGCGGCGCGTCCGACCGCGGACATGCCCACGGTTCCCGCGGATCCTTTCAACGTATGGGTGCGGCGCAAGAGTTCGCGCAGCGCGCCCGGATTCTGCGGGAGACTGACGATCTGTTCCATGATGAAGTCGAGATGTTCGCCGGCCTCATCCATGAATACTTGGTGCAAAACACGGGCAGTATCAGAATCCCAATGGGCGTCGCGATCGAACGCCGGATCGGTATCGTCGTCCGCATCTTCAGGCCCTTCCAGGTGGATCGTTCTTAACTCCGCCGTACGGTAGATCTGCCGGAGATCTTCAAGCGACTGGCGCAATGCGGATAAGCCGTCGAGCCGGTCGCGTTCGTCGAGCTGGGAAGCAAGTAGTCTGGCCTGGTCTCTGATGCGCGAGAATTCGAGTGTGCCCGCGAGTTCGGACAGCGCATGGGCCGCCGCGCGCCTGTCGGCGACAGATGTGGCGGGATCCTCAAGCAGAAAGAGGTACTGGTCCGCTTCACGGGCGAACGACTTAAGAATTTGCCTATTCCATTGGCCGGTCACGTCGTGGATTCCTCCCCAAACGCGAAGGGCGTAACCGACGTAGGCATCAGTTGAACGATGCGACGTATGATCGATTCGGGGTCGAGTAGTAGAAGCTCCCCTTCCGCCGTGATGACGATACTTCCGTACGGCGTGATCTTATTGGTCGGACCTTCTTCACCGGTATGCGAGGGAACCTGACAGATTTCTTCGATCTGTCCCACGTAGAGTAGGACACGATAGTCTCCCACGGAGAGCAGGATTCCCGAGTCACCCGCTTTAGGGCGCTGGCTAGCAAGACCCAGGAGCACTCCCAAGTCGATGACCACCGTGACCTGCCCGCGGTGCGGGGTAGCGCCAGCGATTTCCCTTGGCGCCGAGGGAATTTTCGTGATCTGTCCGAGGGGGTCAATCGAGCTGAAGTGAATCTGACGGAGTGCACACCGTTGGCCGCCGATTCTAAAGACCAGCGCATCGACCATTAAAACGGGCTTTTCCATGTTGGCCAACGAAGACGTCGCTTCGTTTTTCCTAGACCGCGACCGGTTTGACCCGTTTGCGGATCAAACCGGTTGAGAGGAGTCGAAAGAGCATTTTGCTCACGTCGAAGGAACCGAGTCTGCTCTGGCGGACGATGTCTTTGACAGAATTCTTTCCGCTGACCAATTCCAACACAGCGAGTTCATCGCGGGTTAGTTGCCCTCGCTTTAGTTGGGCGATGGCATCGTCATTTCGAAGGAAGACGATGTCAAAGTTCTCGATTTCTCTTTCGATGAGATGCCATTTGTCGACCCGTCGAAAGCCCTCCATCAGGATACCCTCGGGAGAAAGCCCCAAGGCGGCGTCGGCGGCCAGTGGTCCGAGTTCGCTTGTTGCCCGAAATGTAAAGCGCCCGAAGTTCCATCGAAGAAGCTCGTAGAGCAATTCACGCGTTTGATTGCGCATCGCTTCTTTCAGGTCTTCGCTGGTGATATAGCCCAGCTTCACCAGTTGATGTCCCAGTAGCCTGCTTGAGCCTTTGCGAGTTCGCAAAAAGAGCTCGAGCTCTTCTTCCGTCATGAGATGGCTTTCTAGTATGTAGCGACCCAAGAGGAATTCGTCGGGCATACCCGACGCGCTGGCAAACTCTATATTGCCTTCATGAAAATAGATGTCGATCTGAGCGGATCCTCGGGTGACCGTCAGGACCCCGAGCTGTTCTTGTTGCTGGAGCAGCAAAAGCACTTCAGCGAGAGGGATGAGTCGCAAATCGCCCGTGAGCACGGCATCATTTGCACCGGCGAGTTCTGGGGCTGATGCGCGCAAATCACCAACGAGCACTGAGAGCATTTCCTTGCTCAACGCTTCGTCTACCCAGGTACCAACGTGATCGATAGGCAAATCAACCGAAAGCTGTTCCGCACCCGCGACGATGGATTCGGATACAACGGTGCTGATCGCGTGGCGCATGCTTCCCAAGGCCTGGTTCTGGGCCTCAGCCGCAGCATCAGCCGCATCAACGGCGACTTCCGGGTCGACCTCTTCGAGCAGCGCAGCATCCTCTTCTTCGATCTCTCGCTGCGCGTACGTTACGAGGGTATGCTCGACAACGGCACTAATTGCTTCGGGGGAAAAGGGCTTGGAAATATAGTCGACGATACCCATCACTTTGACAAAGCGGTCGCCAACTTGGTCGCCCTTGGCGCTCATCAACACAACGGGAACGCGCGTTAGGTCATCTTCGTCGTGCAGGGCGCGGCAGACTTCGTAACCGTTCATTTTTGGCATGACGAAGTCGAGGAGAATCAAGTCGGGCTTGTGTTCCTTGGCCTTCTCTACACCTTCGTCGCCATCGGCGGCGGTAAAGACCGTATATCCTGCTTTGGTGAGCACCAACTCCACCACTTTGAGGATGGTTGGGCTATCATCGACTACCAGGATCGTTTCACCAGCCATTGTCACTGCCTATCTCATGAATACGGATACTTAGGGGCCCAAAGGGTACCACAGCGGGTCACGGGGTCAAGGCGTGACCGCGCTCTTTGGCGATCGCGCGGGTTTGAGCGAGGCGATCTTGTCGAGGAGGGTGCCGAAATGGGTTTGGCCGGTATCCTGATCCTGCACGATCTGGCCCTGCGCATCCAAAACCACCGTACGCGGGACCTGCTTGACCTGGCCTAGTGCGGCCACCAAATCCAAATTATCGGGGCTGCTCAGGCCCACCGGATAGCGCAGATCCATGACCTCGGCGTAGGCTTCCACCAGTCTGAAGTTGCGGTCGAGAGCGATGCCTACCACCTGAAACTCTTGGCTTCTCTGGTCGTGAAGCTGGTTGAACCGTGGGCTTTCAGCCTGGCTCCTTAGCGACCATGTGGTGAAGAGGGTAACGACGACGGGTTTTCCTCGGTAGTGGGAAAGTCGCAACCGGCCTCCGCCGAGCTGCGGCAATTCCAGTTCCACGGGGCCAGTTGGAATGGGGGGCGACAATGGCGTTTGTGGCGCTGGTCCGGTACAGCCCGGACCGAGCAACAAAGCTGCTAGCAGTCCCCCGACAATCCAGAGCTGGGAGCGAATCCAGGGGCGATCCCAGGGCCAATTTTTCCGATAGTCTACCAATTCAGCTCGTAGGGGAGTATCTTGCGCCCCGCAATATGATGTCGACGGACGTAACGATAGATCGAGTGGCAGGTGACGGCAACCCTGCATCCAGCGGAGTGGCTGAGGCGGACCTTTCGCTCGCCGCGCTGTCGTGGCCCGAGCTTCTCTCCAAACTGGCGGATTTCGCTCACAGCGAGTTGGGCCAAGAAGCTGTAGCGCATCTCGCGCTGAGCGATAGCGTTGAGGAGATCGAAGACCTGCTGCAATGGGTCGATGATGCGCGGGCTTTACGTCGTGAAGGCGGCGCTCTGCCTTTTGGTCCAATCTGGAATCTGAGGCCGAGGCTGTTGCGCCTGGAAAAGGGCGGTAGCCTTGTAGCGGCCAGCCTTTTACAGGTTGCCCGGACCCTGCGTACGGGGTCTTCGTTGCGACGTTTTATTCTGGCGCGCAGCGAACGTGTACCGGCCCTGGCTGAGCTTGCCCGCCCGATATCTCCTCTCGATGATATCTGGGGGACGATCAATGAGGCGTTTCAGGGAGGCGAAGAACTCGCTGACCACGCCAGCGGTGAGTTGCGATCCTTGCGTCGACGCGTCAAAGAGCTGAACAGCGACTTGGCTCAGCGCATGCGTCGATTGATGGACGATCCGCACGTTTCCAAATTCCTGCAAGACCGTTTCTATACCCAGCGAGAGGATCGCTACGTCATTCCGGTGCGGGCCGACGCGGGGTCGGCAGTGGAGGGCATCGTTCTTGGCAGCTCCTCCAGCGGCGCCACAATGTTCATTGAGCCACGGCAGGTTGTTGGCTTGAACAATGAACTGAAGGTGGCCGAGTTGGCCGTGGTGCGGGAAGAAGCGCGAATCCTGGCGGAACTCAGTCAACTCGTTGCGGAAGAGTCCGCGGCGATCCATCGCAATCAGCCCATATTGCTGCAGCTGGATTTGATCGACGCGCGCGCTCGTTTCGCTGATGCGATGAAGGCAACGCGCCCGACAATTTCCCAGGAAGGCGGCCTCGATCTTCGACAACTTCGTCATCCGTTGATGAGCTTGGGTGAAACGGAAGTTGTCCCTAGTGATATCTGCCTGGAGGCGGGCCAAGGGATGGTTATCAGCGGACCCAACGCCGGTGGTAAGACCGTTTGTCTCAAGGCGCTCGGGTTATCGGCATTGATGTTGCGGGCCGGAATGCATATTCCCGTGGCTTCCGATAGCCACTTGCCCATCTACGAAAAGGTGTTGGCCGAAGTTGGCGACAATCAAAGTATCGAACAAAACCTATCCACGTTCAGTGCGCACCTTCAACGATTGATGAGCGTGTTGGAGTCCGCAGATTCAACGACATTGGTTTTGGTCGACGAAATCGCCACCGGCACTGACCCCCGAGAAGGTGAGGCTTTGGCCCAGAGTATTCTGGAGGGGCTGATAGACAAGGGTGCGCAAATTGTCGTCACCACGCACTACGATCGGCTGAAGGCGTTACCCATGGCCGACCGACGCTTCGTCAACGCGAGTGTGGGTTTCGAATTGGCGCGCTTGGCTCCCACGTATCGCGTGCATCAGGGCATTCCAGGCAGTTCCTGCGCGTTGGCCGTGGCCACCCTCTTGGGGCTGTCCGATACATTGACGGCGCGAGCCGAGAGCCTTCTCGATCGACAACAAAGCGAGTTGAGCCAACTATTGGCCGAGTTGGCAGACCTCCGCAACCAACTGGAAGGCCAACAGCGTCGTGCGGAAGACGCGGAAAAGGCGGCGCGTCAGGCCGAGAGCCATCTCAATGAAAAATTGGCGCAACTCAAAGCCCAAGGTAAACGCGCTGTGGAAGAAGGCCACCGTTTGGCCATGGCGGAATTGAAGCAGGCGCGTACCGAATTGAGTCACCTAAGGGTTTTGCTCAAACGAGACGCGTCGAGCGTGCGGCCCAAGCGTGCAGAGCGAAAATTGGCGCAAGTTGCGCAGAAGATTATCGCCCATCAACCGCAAAAAGATTTGCCTCAAGGGCGACAGCCGACGATGGACGAACTTCGGCCGGGAATGCGGGTTGTGATTCCAAAACTCGGTGGTTTAGGTGAGGTGCTCGATTTTCCCCGGCGTCGTGTCGTTACGGTTCAAGTTGGCGCTTTGCGCACCCAGGTTTCAATTCGCGACATCTTCCTGAATACGTCTGCGAAGCCCAAATCACCCAGCCCTTCCAAGCAACGAAGAGTGTCTAGGAAGGTGGAAACCGAAGCAGCGCCGGATAATTCTCGTCGGGTAGACAACACGCTCGAATGTGTGGGTATGCGCGTAGCCGAAGCGATCGATGAAGTCGATAAATTCATCGACCAGGCACTGCTTCGCGGCGAAGACGTGCTCTACGTCGTACACGGCTATGGTACGGGGGCTTTGCGTGCGGGCTTACGTCAGCATTTCCGCGAGTCACCCTTGGTCGTTCGCCATCGCGCAGCCGATAAAGAAGACGGCGGCGACGCGGTAACCGTTTTCTGGTTGGCGGAATAAAATGCTGGGAATCATCGCCTCAATATGGGCCTTTCTCGGCGTTACCTTCTTGTTGGGCAACGCAGTGATACGGCTTGGTGCGACGGCTCTGGCTACATTCGATCATCCTCTTGAAGGGTACCATTACGCCATTATCCCGGTCTGGATGATCTACATGGCCTATAGCGAAGGATATAAAGGTTTCTATCAGAGTTTCTCACCACGCGTGGCGGCTCGAATGAAATACCTTCGCCATAATCCAACCCCACTTCGCGCAATTTTCGCGCCGCTCTTTTGTATGGGGTACTTCGACATAGTACGACGCACAAAGATCGTCGTCTATTCATTGACGTTGGGGATCATCATTCTGATCGTCATCGTTCGCCAGTTGACCCAGCCCTGGCGTGGCATCATCGATATGGGCGTCAGCGCGGGTCTCGCCCTAGGCCTGCTGACCTTGTTCTATTTTATTGGGTTGGCGTTCACCGGCCGACTCGAACATTCGCCCCAAATTCCGATACCGAGACCTAGGGAGTGATCCTTGCGGCACCAATGCTCCCGGAGTTTCCGCCGGAATACCACATCCAGATTGTATCGGGGGCTGCGCGCCACATGGCGATACCGCTGATCCCCTCGTCCCAACTGGACGCGGCGCCGACAGGGACGACGGGGTTGCTGGCATACGCGGTCCAATTCACGTTGTCGAGGGACGTTGCCAGATGAACGCCGCTATTGAGGTTGGCGTAGAATATCGAATAGAGGGGGCCTTCATGAAAAACGCGCAGGCCCCTGGGTTTGGCCGGATCCACAAAGAGTGGGTTATTTCCCGAACGGCTCCAGTTGATACCGTCCACGGAAGCTGCGTGGCCGATGCCGACATTTCCAGAACCGTCTCCGGCGCTATACCAGAGCGCGAAACCCGTATCGGTCGGAAGAATAGCGGCCCCTTGCAGTTTTCCATCGTCCCATTGCCCTGAGGCACCGGTTTCGAAAACGGGATTCAGGCCATTTTCGGGCGTCCACACTGTTCCGTTCGTTGACGTAGCGTAGCCGAGGCGGCGGTCATTGCTGGCGTCCACACCCTGAAACCAGAGGTGAAAAGAACCGTTGTGATGGAACAGGGTGTCGACAGAATGGTATGACTCGCACCAGGAGGGGGCGGCGCACGCATTGAAGATCGGGTTATTTGGAGACGGCGTCCAGTTCAGGCCAGTGGTAGAGCTTGAAAAGCCTAGCGAAGCCTTGCCGTTGCTATCAAAACCTACGTACCACAAATAATAGGTGCCGTTATGTAAGAGAACCGTGGGCTTGGTAACACCTTGCTCATTCCAAGTGCCCGCGGTCCCGGGGGAGATCATGGGGTTGCTCGGATATTTTGCCCAGCCGGTGGTACCGCGATCGTTGACAACCAAAGAAAGGGCACGCGTGGCTTCCGCGCCGTTGCCATCGTCGATAAACCTGATCTGGCTGTCGTATTGTCCCGCGGCGAGTGCCGTACCGGTAGCGCCGACAGTAAATTGGACCTGCATTGAGGCGCCAGGTGCCAACGTACCGGACTGGGGAACGGTATCGAGGGGAGATTGTTGCCGATCGAAAAGTTCAAGCTGCTCTGTGTCGGATTGTGTAGGGTATAGGTCGTATTCGGTGGGGAAAATGGTCCGCCGGTATGTCCTTCACTGTTGAAACCGCCGGCCGGACTAACGGTGAAGCGCACGACGGGCGGTACCGTATCGAAGGTCGCATCGAAAAGATCCGCCGTTAGATCGAGCGTTGCATCCTCTTGGGCATCCGTAGTTGTGTCCAGCGTTGCGTCGGTTGGTGCATCGACTGTCGCGTCCGGCGTGGGCAGCGTGTCGACTGTTGTGTCCGGCGCGGGGACCATCGTGTCTATGGTGGTGTCGGCCAACAGGGTATCGGCAGTTACATCGGGTGCCGCATCGGGTGCGACAGCCATGTCGATCGTCGCGTCATGGCTGATGAGATCCTTTGGATGGGCCGCGTCGATCGAATCTGGCGGAATGGGTTCGATATCGGTAGCGCCATCGACGTTTAGGTCGGGGGACGTCCCATCCATGCCCTCCGGCTGGTCGATGCTGGCATCGGTAATGGGAATGACCGTATCCGTATAGAAGGAGGCATCACCTCCCGGATCGGTGTCGTCGCCGCAGGCGCCAAGGGTGAAAATAATGAGGATTGCAGGAATGATTGTATTCTTCATTTGACCCGATTGTCCCTTACTGCGAGCAGACGTCAATAGAACACTGGATTATCTCAGCTAGTTTTCGTATCTTGGTCCTCATATTCGGCAATGTTTTTCCGGTGGGAAGAAGGCCAGGGCATTGGGAAGATGACCAACAACGACATCCTGCGGCGAATCCGTTACATCTTTGATTTGAGCGACGACAAGATGACGCTCTTGTCGAGCACCACGAATCACGAAGTTACCCGTGCGCGCGTATGCGACTGGCTTAAGAAGGACGACGACCCGGCTCTCGTCCGCTGTTCCGACCATGAGTTTGCCGTTTTTCTAAACGGGCTGATAGAACTCAAACGCGGCAAACAAGAAGGCCCCGCTCGGCCCGCGGAGAGAGAACTTTCCAACAATACGATCTTGAGGAAGTTGAAGATCGCGCTGAACTTAAGATCGGAAGACATTGTCGAAACCATCGAGCTCGGAGGGGCAAAGCTCAGCGAGCACGCGTTGAGTGCGTTATTTCGCAAAGTGGGGCATCGGAATTATATGGTTTGCGAAGACCAAATCATGCGCGCTTTCCTCAAAGGGCTACAAATTCAGCACCGAGACAAGGAAAGCGATAGCGAAGCGGCTGCCTCAAAACTCTAGCGTCATAAGGTAGCCGTTGTATTTGCGGATGTTGATCACGCGCCCGCCGTCGAAAATCAGATACTGTCCCTTAATGCCCATCAACGTTCCTTCAGCGATGGGCGTCTTATCCAAATTAATGCTCTTCACCTTTGTCGGATATTCCGTTACGGGAAATTCTAGATTCGTTACCTGATCGTTGTCGGTAACGTATTGCACCAAGTCGGTGGGCAACAGATTCGCGATCTCTTTCTTCTTCGCCACCAAGTCGAGGTCGTGGAGCACATCGTTCTTCAGCATTTTTTGCCAATGCGTCCGATCGGTAAGATGTTCCTTGAGGGCCACCTCGATGAGTCCCGCGGCCTGTCGGTAGGGCGTGAGGGCGAAACGAATTGCGGCCGAAGCGCCCTGATCGATCCAGCGCGTCTGAAAGCCGTGGCCGCCGGTAACACCTACTTTTACGGCGCTGGATACAGCCAAATAGACCACGTGCTCTCGGAGGTGGTGTTTCTTTTCCCATTCGGGGTCCCGACCTCCACCGGTATGTGCTTCGCATAGTTCGGGGCGAATGATGCATTCGGAATTATCGGGGGATTCCATAAAGCAGGGGTAGCAGAACCCCTGGGCGAATGATTTATTCGTTCGCTTGCCACAGGAGATACAGTAGATTTCGCCTTCAAACGTCAGCTTCACGTGAGAGCCGATATGTTCGTTCATATGCACCCGATCGTCGCCGACCGATAGCCAATATTGAATCGGAGCTTGCAGCTCCGTTTTCATTTTCGAAATTGTTCCTCGCACGGTAGAGGCTCCATAGTTGGTGGTAACAGTTATCGCCTTTAGAGGATTTGAAAGTCCCAGCGCAAACGGGCAAAGAAACGGTCGTGTTTATCGAAACCAAGGAAGGGCCCGAACCGTTCGCCCGGCCAATAGGTGACGTAGCCGGCCGTGACGTGCAGGGCATCCATGATTTCGTATTGGGCTTCGACGCGCGCGAGGAATCCGAGGACGTCGACCTCTCCGTCCTTTATAGATGGCCCTGCCAGCGAGGCGACGAGAGAGAGTTGAAGCCTTTCGTCGAGCAGGGTATATGACGCACGAAGCCCGAAGTAGGGGGCGTTCATATCGAAGAGCATCGTATTTTTCGGTGGCATCAGCACCCAGGGTTTCCAGATCTCGAGACTCAATAAAAGGTCGTCTACCCCTGTCCACGTTAGACCGACCATCGTGTTGAGCATATGGGTGCGCTCGACGGCCAACGCAAGTTGGCCTCCCTCGGGTTGGGTGTTCAGCGGCTTCTCCAAGTCGGCGCTGACTTCCCATTTCAGCACGAAGTTGCCGAAGGGAAAGGCGCCATACGTACCGAGCATTTGGTAGCGTTTGTGATCGAGTTCAATGATGATGGGGGCATTGGGATCGGGGTTGGTGAAGGCCGTCGGGTCGATGGAGATGACGCCCTGTTGATCGAGTAGGCTTGCGACACATGCACCGAGGTCGATACCCTCACCTTTATACACCCAGCGAAAGTAGACCTGCTGGCTATGCGTCGAAAAACTCCCTTGTTTATGTGCGTAGCTCCATTGCTTGGCTAGCAGTATGTCTTTTAGTCCAGCAGGCAAACCCATGGACGCGAGCATGGCCGTCATCTCGCTATCCATATAGCTCTGCAGCGCGCTAAATGGGCCGAGGGGCGGAGATCTCAGGCCGAAATTCGACTCGTGCGCCACCATCAACTCGAACCGGTGGTCGCCAGGAAACCAGGCTAGGCGCGTGGCGAAGATCGGCTGGCGAATATCGTCCAGATCCGAAAGGCCGGGTTCGCGCTGATCGCGGGGGTTGACCACGTCGATCGGGCTGAACATATCGCCTTCACCCCACGCGACGATCTGACGTCCGACGGTGATTTCAAAATTGGCCGGAGAATAGGCGATGAGCGCTTCTCGTGAATTGAAAAGCCACTCATAGCTTTCGAGCGTGGCCTCATCATACGTATCCCGTTGGAAGAGGTAGGCAAAATCGTATTCCACATGGCCGGTGAGCTGAATGCGCAGATTCTTCCACTTATAGCGAAAGCTAAGGTCGAGATTCTGTCGACCTTTGGCGAAGGGGTTTCGATCATAGGCATCGTCGGTGAACCGTTCGACCCACAATCCCCATTCGGTGCGCAAAAAGCCCGTTAGGGAAAATGCTGAGCGTGAAAATGGGCCTGAGGAAATGGCCGGGGCTGGGGGCGTCTTTGGGGTTTGGGTCTCTGCCTTTGTTTCTTCTTCACCGAAATCGAAATCGTCATCGGGACTCGCTACCGCGTCCACAAACGGTAGCGTCAGGGCGACGAAGAAAAGTAGGCTGGCAGCTTTCTTGCCCATCTTCAACTGGGATTAGATACCCGATTCGAGTCGGCGCTGGGAAAAATCGGTAGGTTTCACGCTGGGGTCGTTATAGCGAAGTCCGCTGAAGGTAAGGATAGTGGTCGATAGCGGTTTGCCATTTTGCAGGGTGCGCGCCAGGATTTTATGGGCCACCCAGATCCCTGAGACCTTTTTGAAATTGGTAAATTTCATCAGCTTGATCTTCTGTCCCTTACGCACCCAGATCTTGCTTTGCTGAACGAGAAGCTTCGACTTAGAGACCCAGGTATGGGATTTAACGTAGCCGGTTTCCTCTTTGGCCTTTTCCGTACGGGGTCTGGATTCGATGAGCCAGCAGTCTTCTCCGCCTGCTTTGGTCGACTGTTTGAGCAACTTGAAATCATATTGGTCGGGTGATCGTTTTGTCATATCAGCGAAACTGAGGTCGGAACCCATGAAGGAACCGGATTTCTTTCCCGAGGAAATTCGCGTCGATTTGCGAAGGCTGGGTAGGTAGAGCCATTGGTCGTCGGTTTTCTTGCCGTCATCGTAGTCGATGGTAAGCAGACCGGTATTTCGAACGTCCGCCGGGCTCTCGAAGAAGATAAGCTGTTTCTTTCCGCCGGAAAAATCGAGGCCGCGCGACTGGACAACACGCGTGCGCTGTCTGCCGCTGGGGTCTTTGATCACCATGGTCATTTTGGACACCGATTTGTCGCCCGTTTCCCGGGCGTCGACGGCATTCATGATCTGTCTTGCGTCGCTTGTTGTCGGCGGCAGGGCCGACGCAGTCGATCCCATGCAAAATGCTGCTGTGACGATTATCATCTGTCCGCGATTCATCTATCTACCTCGTATTGGTCCAGGCGTTGGTCACCGTGGTCTTGCTTTGTAAATCGTTCGAAGGATTGCCGGAGTTACGATCAGGTCGATGACCACGGCCAAAATCACCGTGGTACCGATGAGCAACCCAAAGCGAATAATGCCTATCATCGAACCGGCCATGAAAACGTAAAAACCCAAACTCAATATAGCACTTGTGCTGATCAGAGCCCGGCCAGAATGCTTGAACGAATGCGATATGGCGGCTTCCAAATCATCGTAAGCCCGGTGATGCATTCTGAAATGATGGAGGAAGTGGATTGTGTCGTCTACCGCAATGCCGATGGCGATAGACGCGATCATGAGATTGCTCATGTCGATGGGGATCCCCAAAACGCCCATGAGGCCCAGGATATATACCAGAGGGAGAAGGTTGGGCACCATGGCGACCAATGCCAAGCGTATTTCGCGCAAGAAGATCGTCATCAGAATGGTAATAACGAGCAGGGCGATGGAAAAGCTGCGCAGGAGATTTCGGATCAATGAGGATACCGTCGTAAAAACGGTGTAGGCGGCCCCCGTGGTACTAACGGTGGCACGGTCACCGATGAATTTATTGATTCCGTCTGAAATATGCTCTGTCATCGGCCCGTAAGAGGTTGCTTCCAGCCAACGAACCCGAAATGAGACCTGGGTGAGCTTCTCATCCGTGGTGACGAGGCGACGAAATTGTTCAGGCCCCGATTGGCTGAAGAGAAATAGCACGTTATCGAGCTTTCCCTGGTCCTCAGGGAGTTTGTAATAGGCAGGGTCACCGCCGTTCAGCGCCTGATAGGTTTCCTTCGCCACATCGAGGAGGCTGATGGCGTTACCTACGATCTTGAAAGGAAAACGCGGGTCTTCATAGGCTTTGACGTGAGCGACGAGTCTTTCTAGGCCGCGCATCAGTTCGATATCTTTGACGCCTTTAGGCGATTTGCTGCGAATCAAAAGCTGCACGTTTGAGATACCCCCGACGTGTTTGTCCATCAGGTCGAAAGCTTTTCGCGTGGGCATTTCCTTTGGCAAAAATACCAAGGGGTCGTGCCAGAGTTTTACCGTTGAACCGGCAATACCGGCGCCGACAGATAAGAGCAAAGCGATAACCAGCACCGTTCGCCGTCGTCGTGGCCGCGGCGATAGATCGCCTTTTCCATCAAAGCGGGGGCCTGAACGAGACGAGCAGAAGTTCAAGATGCGGTCGACAAAGTCGGTTTTGGTTTCATCTCTCTTGCGGCCGAAGGTTGTCTTCTTCCCCAATGAAAGGGTGAGGGGAATAATGACCATCGTGAGAATGAGAGCGAAGAGGACGCCGCCAAAGCTAGCCAGTCCGAGGTCGCTGATCACCGTGATTGAGACGAATTGAAAGCTCAGCAGACCCAGGGCGGTGGTGAGGGTGGTGAATAAAACCGGCAGCCCTGTGGACCCCGTCGCTTGGCGAATGGCTTCGTAGTGTTCAACGCCCTCGCCCCGTAAATCTCGATAGACGGACAAGAGGTGGACCGAGTCGCCAATGCCGACGCACATCACAAAGACGGGCATGATATTGGTCATGGGGGTCATGGGTATATCGAGAAGCGCCATCAGCCCGAAACTCCAGATGACGGAAACGAAGACGACGGACAGCGGTCCGATGACACCCAAGGGATGGCGAAAGAGGATGAACATCACCAAGATGAGGACGATGGACGCGATGCTGAACAGGGTCTGCATCTCTGCTTGAATCGTCGTATTCATTGCATCGTTGAGTGCGGGGAGCCCGGCGATCCAGATCTTGAAGCCTTTTTTGTCGAAAGGCGCTGCGAGCTTCCGCATATGCTTGAGTACTTTGGTTGCATCCTTGTCGTTCATGAACTGGGTGCGAACCAAGATGACCGAGTAGTCGGCGTTCTTGCTGACAACTTGTCCTACCAGGGTGCGATCTTCGAGTACCGTCTTCTTAATCGCTGGCAACTGCGACGCTTCGGGCCAAGGGTCAAGCAACTCACCGACGACAATTTCGTCGCTGGTTGTTCCGTCATCGTTGTCGACTTTCCGTCCCCGGGTTTGCCGGAAGTTAACCAATGAAGTAATTTCGTCGACAATTGTGCCGCCCGCTTCGTTGCCCCAATCGGCCGCGCTGCCTTCACTGCCGTCGCCGCCAAAATCGGAGAAGTCGTCCTCGGCAGCGTTCTTCTTCGCGACGGCTTTGATGGCTTCAGTCCCCGGAACCTTGCCGCTCTTACCTTTTCGTTTGCCGAGAGAATCGAGTTCTAGATTCATATTCTCAAGCAAATGATGGAGTGATTTGAGCTGGTCCAGATACGACTTGCTGAATACATCGCCCCGAATGAGTACGACAAAGGAATCATCACGGCCGAAATTGTCGCGGTATTCTTCAAGGATCAGACGGGACTCGGACCCTTTTTCCATGAAAGAATCGATGCCGGTTTCCATACGAAACCGTTGCTTGATACCCCAAAGTGCGGCCGCGCTCAGGCAAAGCACGAGCAAAAGGGAAAAGAACCGGTGTCTCAGAACGAAGTCGGCAATCCGATAGAAGAACTGAGCTTGAAAATGTGGTCGCTTCATTATCGTTTGGCCGTAGGGCAAGGAGAATGGGTAAGGGAAGAGCGATGTTACCAGGCTAGACCTGGCCTGTCATCAATCGCGGTAGTGGCCGAAATGGTTGCCTATTATTGGAATAGAGAGGTGCGTAGGGCAAGGCCGAATGGCCGGCAATTTCTACCTACTTGAATTTCTACGCTACTTGGGTGCGTTCGCTTTCTCTTCGCGCTTGCGGGCACTGTGGTTGAGGAGGCGTTTACGCACGCGGACGTTTTTCGGCGTGACTTCCACCATTTCGTCTTTTTCGATCAGCTCGATCGCCTGCTCCAAGCTCAATTCGATATGAGGGGTGAGACGAATCGCGTCGTCCTTACCGGCCGAACGTACATTTGTGAGCTGCTTGCGCTTGCCTGGATTGACGACAAGATCGTTGGTGCGGCTATGCAGCCCGATGACCTGTCCTCCGTAAACCTTCTGGGTGGCGGGCACGAGCATCTTGCCCCGCTCCTGTAGTTGGTTTAGGCCGTAGGCATTCGTTTCGCAGGCGTCCTGGGAGATGATCGCGCCGTTTTCGCGCTGTCGCAATTCGCCAGCGCGCGGACCGTAGTGCAGGAAGGTATGATAGATGAGGCCTTCGCCCCGGGTATCCGTCAAGAATTCGCTTCGGTAGCCGATGAGTCCACGCGTCGGGATTTCCATGCGCAGCGTAGCGCGTCCGTCTTCTCCCACCTCGTGGGCTGTCAGCGAACCGCCGCGTTTCGTGAGTTTTTCAATGACGATTCCCGCATTGCCGGAGGGAACCGAAACCGTGGCTTCCTCCCACGGCTCTTGGTTGCCGCGATAGAGAACTTGAGGCTGGCCCACGCTAAGCTCATAGCCCTCTCGGCGCATCGTTTCGATCAATACGCTGAGGTGCAGCGTGCCGCGTCCTGCAACACGCCAGCAGTCGGGGCGATCACCCTCTTCGATGGAGAGGCCAACGTTATATTCCAATTCACGGAACAGGCGCTGCCGAACCTGGCGGCTCGTAACGTATTGGCCTTCTTGGCCGGCGAAGGGGGAGCTATTGATGGTGAAGAGCATGCCGACGGTTGGTGGATCGACGGGCGTTGGCTCAATGGGAATGGGGCTATCTGCGGCGCAGATGGTGTCTCCAACCGTGACGCGATCGACGCCGGCTAGGGCGACGATTTCGCCGGCCACAACCTTCTCGCGGTCGATGCGTTGCAGGCCCATAAAGCCCATCAACTTTGTCACCTTGAAGGGTTCGCCTGAAGCGTCCGGCTTGCAACAAATGGCTTTCATGCCTCTTTTGATCGTGCCGGATTGGACGCGTCCGATGGCGATGGTGCCGACATATTCAGAATAGTCCAGCGTGGAAACCTGAAGTTGAGGTGGACCTTCAGGGTCGGCTTTGGACACTGGAACATGCTCGATGATGCTTTCGAAAAGGGGGTGGAGATCCGTGCCATCGGTTTCATCGTGGGATGCCCAGCCGCTCCGGCCGGCGGCGTAGACGAGAGGAAAGTCGAGCTGTTCGTCGTTGGCGCCCAAGGAATCGAAGAGGTCGAAGACTTTGTCGTGAACCCACTGGGGACGCGCTTGCGGTCGGTCCATCTTGTTGATCACCACGATGGGGCGAAAACCGCTTTCCAAGGCTTTGCGCAAAACGTAGCGGGTTTGGGGCATGGGGCCTTCCACCGCATCGACAAGCAGAAGAACAGAATCCACCATACGTAGGATACGTTCTACTTCCCCGCCGAAATCTTGGTGGCCGGGGGTATCCACGATTTGAATGGTCTCGCCTTCCCACTGAACCGCGGTGCATTTGGCAAGGATGGTGATTCCGCGTTCGCGCTCCTGCGGGTTGGAATCCATGACGCATTCCACCAGCTCACCGCGTTCTTCCAGGGTTCCGGATTGACGCAGCATATGATCGAGGAGCGTCGTCTTTCCGTGGTCGACGTGGGCAACGATAGCGATACTTCGGCAGCTCATTTTTTTTACTCAGGACCTTCTCAAGGGGAAGTCTAGTTGGATGCTCTGTGAGAGCGTACCCGCCGTACTCAAGCAAAGCTCGCTCACAGCGAGGCGAAGAGGCCTGTAGCACTTTTCAAGCCCGGGGGATAGCGTTGTGTTGTTGGGAGTTTGTCTTTGGAATTGACGGCTGTGAGTGGCGCTGGCCGTCGGCCCGTCGGTAGGGCTTAGCCCACAGCAAATGGCGGTGCTCTATTCCCCGGCGCTGAGGCCTTTGATCAGCTTTACCAGGGGATCTTCGATGGAGTCCACGCGGTCGAGATCGACCAATTCCTCGAATGCCGGCGTACCGGAAAGCTGGACAACGGTGGTAATCAAATCGTCCGGTGGCCGAAAGGCCTCGACGGAAGCCTCGAGCACAATATAGGGGAGGTCTCCAGAAATAGGCGATTTCTCTATACTTACAGCGAAACGTAGGTCGTTGAGAATGGCTTTGATACCGGAGTTTCGCTCTAGGGCCATGTTGAGGATGACGCTGTTTAAGGCGAATTGTCCGACCTCTTCAGCGAGGGGCTTCTTTCCTGCCTGGCTGCTACGTAGCAGGGTGGAATGGGTGAAGGGGTAGTCGTAGGCCAGAATCCACTTCACGGGGCTGCTCAGCGTGATCGAGCGGTCACCGAGTTGGTAGGCCTCCTCCCACGGATAGACCATCAGTTTGCTTTTGATGGTGGGGATCGGATCCTTCATGCGAAAGGGAATCTTCAGCGACTCTTTGCAGAGTTTGGTGATCTTCGATTCGAGGTCCCTGAAGGATTGTTCGGCAGCACGAACGGGCAAACCGATGAAACCGTCCATATGATTGCCCAGGAGCCGATCTGGCGAAAGCAGCGGGCCCAGGGGAGCGATATATGTTGCGAGGGTCTCCGCCAAACTCTTCGAAATTTTTTGGGAAACCTCCCTGGCGTGGGCAAGTTGCTGGATATCCATGGGTTTGACGTTGGTCATCGGCTCAGGTTCCCTCTTTTCGAAGTTACCCTGATTTTACCAAGCATTACCCACCGCGGCAAAAAGACGGCACTTTCCACCCTCAAATGGGGCAGATCAGCAGGGATCTACAGGGCTTAGCCCGGTTCTAGAAAAGGGTGTAGACGAAGGGGGCGGCGGTTTGGCTCGTCGCGACGAGTACCGCGATCAATACGAAGACCAAAACCAATGGAATGATCCAGTAGGCCTTGTTTTCCATGGCGAATTGCCAGATTTCTTTGAAGAGCCGTCCGCTGTGTTTTAATTTACCCATCGCTATACACCATGACCTGTTTGCTCGACCTAGTCCAAAGCGAACTCGCTGCGCCAGTCAGCGTTTTCGTCCCAATCGGGCTGCGCTGTTTTGGCCAACAAATAGGATCCCAACACCAAATAGTCCATTTCAGTGCGCATGAAGCAGCGGTACGCATCTTCCGGCGTACAGACGATCGGTTCGCCGCGCACGTTGAAACTCGTATTGATGACAATGGCGAATCCGGTTCGCTGATAGAACGCTTTGATCAACGCGCTGAAACGTGGATTCGTCTTATCGGAAACCGTTTGAACTCGGGCCGAATGATCGACATGCGTAATTGCGGGTATATCGGAACGAGGCCGGTTGACCCATTCCACCAAAGGCAGATCGTCTTCGTCGCCCTGAAGCGGAATTCGGCGATCTTCTTTCACCGGCGCCACGAGAAGCATATACGGGGATGCGCGGTCGATTTCAAAATAGTCGGGCGCACGTTCGGCCAAGCACGCTGGTGCAAATGGGCGAAAGGACTCTCTGTATTTGATTTTGAGGTTCATCACCGACTGCATTTTCGGTGACCGGGGATCGCCAACGATGGAGCGATTGCCCAACGCACGCGGTCCAAACTCCATTCGACCGTGATGCAGGCCGAGGACGTTGCCTTCGTCGATGAGCCCCGCTAGGCGTTCGCCCCAGTTGTCGTCGGTGAGTTTTTCGAAGCCGTAGCCGTGCTTGGTGAGGTATTCCTCGACCAATTCGTCGGGAAATTCAGGTCCGAGGTAGGCGCCCTGCATGAAATCGTTGACGCCATCGGCTTGCCTGGGATTGTCCAAGGCGTTGAACCAAACCGTCAATGCGGCGCCTAGCGCACCACCCGCATCGCCAGCTGCAGGTTGGATCCAGATATCATCGAAGATACCTTCGCGCAGCAATTTGCCGTTGGCGACACAGTTGAGGGCGACACCACCGGCTAGACAGAGGAAGCGTTTGCCGGTGATTTCGCGTGCATGGCGGGCCATGCCCATGACGATTTTCTCGGTAACATCTTGAATAGAACGGGCGATATCCATCTCGCGCCGCGTGATCGGAGATTCCGCCGTGCGAGCCGGACCGCCGAAGAGGTCGGCAAATTTATCGTTGGTCATGGTTAGACCATCGGCATAGCCGAAATACTCCATATTCATTCTAAACGAGCCGTCATCTTTGAGTTCGATGACTTTATCCAAAATCAGATCGGTATATTCAGGGCGACCATAAGGGGCGAGCCCCATCAATTTGTACTCACCCGAATTGACTCGGAAGCCGGTGAAGTAGGTGAACGCTGAATAGAGTAGGCCGATGGAATGGGGGAAGCGAAGTTCCCGCAAGATGTTGAGCTTATTGCCTTCGCCGACACTGATTGTGGACGTGGCCCATTCACCCACACCGTCAACGGTGAGAATCGCCGCCTCTTGAAATGGTGAAGGGTAAAACGCGCTCGCTGCGTGGCTTTCGTGATGTTCGGGAAAATAGAACTTTGCCGGGGCATCTACGCCGATTCCCTTCAACGCGTCTTCAATTTCCGCTGGGATCCAGAGCTTCTTGCGCAGCCATAGCGGGGTCGCCTTGAGATATGACGTCAAACCCTTGGGGGCCACGTTCAAATAGGTTTCCATGATGCGATGGAATTTGAGGAGTGGCTTGTCGTAGAAAACCACGCCATCCAACGGACGGTCAAGGCCGCCCTCTGCGAGGCAGTACTTAACCGCCCTGGCCGGAAAGCTGTGATCTTGTTTGATGCGCGTAAAGCGTTCTTCCTGTGCGGCGGCAACGATGTTGCCGTCGTCGATCAGGCAGGCTGCTGAATCGTGATAATAGGCGCTGATTCCCAGAAGTCTCATATGGCTAGTACTGCGTCTCGTAGGTTGACCGGCTCTCTGTATTCACTTCTCGAGTTACCCAAAAGGAGTCGGTTTGAGGTTTTGCGAAAATAGCATTCTTTTTGCCGCCGCGGCTGAAGAGCCGGATGGGGGCGAAGAAAAGAAAATAGAGCGGGACGAGCAGGAGCACACCCATGATCGTGCCGAGCAGCCAACCGAGGCCTCCCACCGCTTTTTCAATATACCGGTAGGCTCCCAGGGGCGAAATGAAGGCCACGAGTCCCGTGGTGCCAGCGATGCCCCAAACAACATAAGCTAGCGTTTGGCTCCAATAATGGAAGATCGCAAAGCCAATGGAGGCGCCGATAATGAGCTGAAAAAGCGCGATGAGTCGCTTGCGATTGGCTACGCCACCGCTCTTGTCGTCTTGGGTGCTCTTCGCAAAATCCCAGGCCGTGGCGGCGACAGGGAAACGCTCTTGCTGGGTGGACATCAATTCTTCTTCCTGTTTCAAAACGGCCTCTACCATAACCCGTGGGGAATAGTAGATTAATTCAATGGAGTCAACGATTAATGGTCCCCTTGCTCTTCATTGGCCCACCCGCCCGCCGATCGACGTGCGGTTCATCACAGCGGTGTAGATCCGTAGAATCCTTAGCAAGGGTGGGTCGTTCCCCCGGCGGAGCGCCTCAAATTGCCAGCCTGGAATGCAAGGGATAAGCTGAGGCCGGTCCAAAGATGGGCCGGCGACGATCTCCACGAGGATGACGATGACCCAGCCCAAACCATTCCGTTTGAATTTCTTAGGCGCGGCCCGGACCGTGACCGGCTCTCTGCACTTGCTGGAAGTGGGGGATAAGAAGCTCGCGGTCGATTGCGGTATGTACCAAGGGCGACGGCAGGAAGCGGCGCGGCGAAATCGCAACCCACCGCGGTTAGCGATGGATGCCGATGCACTCATCTTGACCCACGCCCATATCGACCATAGCGGCAACATTCCGACCCTCGTGCGGCGTGGCTTCAAGGGTAAGATCCACTGCACGGAAGCCACGGCCGATCTCTGCAATCAGATGCTTCGGGATTCCGCGCGCATTCAGCAGTCGGATGCGCAATGGCTCAACCGCAAGAACAAAGACGATCCCGATTGGACACCCATAGATCCTCTTTATACCGAAGAGCACGCGGAAGCAGCGCTCAAGAAATTCGTTCCACACGCTTACGGCGAAACCTTCGAGGTCTTTGAAGGCGTCAAAGCCACGCTGATCGATGCGGGGCATATTCTCGGGTCGTCGTCCGCTGTAGTTGAAGCTGAGGCGAACGGCAAGAAAAGGCGAATCGTCTTTTCTGGCGATATCGGTCGACGCAATCTTCCTATCCTCCGTGACCCCAACTTACCAGGGGAACCCGACTACGTGGTGATGGAAACGACCTATGGCAATCGCAGTCATGCGCCGGCTCCCGACATGGAAGAGCAATTGCTCAAAGCGATCGAAGATACGCGCAAAAAGGGCGGCAAAGTTATCATTCCCAGTTTTGCCCTCGAACGCGCGCAGGAAATCGTCTACAGCATCAACCAACTGCGAAAGAGCGGCAGGATGGAGCCGATGCCTGTCTTTGTCGATTCACCCCTCACGGTCAATCTGACGGAGGTCTTTCGCCGTCATCCCGAATGCTACGATCCAGAAACCGAGGAGTTTCAAAGCCAACACGGTGACCCCTTTGGCTTTGAATATTTGCGGATGGTCGAATCCGTTGATGAAAGCAAGCAACTGAACCATCTCAGCGGGCCGGCGATCATCATCAGCGCTTCCGGGATGTGTGAGTTTGGGCGTGTGGTTCACCACCTGCGAAATGCGATCGAGCATAAGAAGAACACGATCGTCATCGTCGGTTACCAGGCCCAACATACGTTGGGACGCCGTTTGGTCGAGGGAAGAGAGCGCGTAAAGATCTTTGGCGTAAAACGTGATGTCAGAGCAGAGGTTCGCGTGCTGAACGCGTTTTCAGCCCACGCAGACCGCGAAGAACTCTTGTGGTGGGCCGAGGGCTGCGGAAAGCAGGTTCGACGTTTCTTCTTGGTACATGGCGATCCGGACCAGTCTGAATCATTTGCCGAAGCGTTAACCGAGCGTGGTTATCAAGCAACGGTGCCGGATTTCAAAGAATGTATCGATCTGGATTGATCGTCTAGAGGGTCGCCTGGATTTGCGTTTCCAGGGCGTCTAGTCCCTTGGATAATTTCGCCAGCCGGGCAGAACCGTTCCTTGCGACGCTTAATGTAAATTGTGCGTCCGACAGGACTTCGAGCGTTCCTTCCCAGGCCTTCTGAGCATTTGCCTTTTCCGTTGCGTTACGGGGGGAGGATATCATGCGGCGAACGTTGCTCACGAGATGGGCATTTTCAGCCCTTATTGCGACTTTCTGTGCATGAGTCGTTCGTTGGCTCGCGTCACGCGCCATTGATTTCAAACTTCGTCGTTGGGATTTGATCAATGCAAGCGAGTACTGGCGGGCTTCTATAGGAATAACTACGCCATTTTGCAGCGCCGCGCGAATGGTCTCTAATCGCTGACCGGTATTCATCACTTTGCTCGCCAATGCCGAGCCGGCGCGGCCTCGTCGGACGTAGGGGTGCGCGACTTCACGCCATTGTTTGGCCTTCACCCGATTGAGGGTTGGGTTGGCCTTGACGAAACGTTGATAGACGAAACGGGCGCCGAGGTTTCCCGGCAGCATGCGTTCCAAGCGCTGCCTCAGCGTCATTCGCTTAGCGGTCCTGCTGCGCACCGTCGTGCGTTTGTTGTTGGCGGCCCAGGCTGGCTGCACCGTTAGCAGTCCAGGTAGGATGACGATTCCTACGATCCAAAGAAGATGTGTTCGTTTCATAGCCCTATTTCTCCGAACCCCCAACGGGTCTAGTGGACAGTAGAGCAAGATGGGGGCCAACTATGGCGATTGCAAGTGTTCGAAACCTCTGGGGTTACTCCGGGGGATCCAAACGGTTGGGTCTTTGAAATTAGGAGAGAGGTGGCGCCGAGCGCCTGAGCGTGGAACGAGCGCCGACATTTGTGTGCAGGACATCGCGACGCTTAGATTGGGGGGATGGCTAGGGCGAAAAACTAATGAGACTTGGCGTCGCTTGAGTTTGCTTCTTCCGCCGGCTCCGCCGAATCGGGAGCATCGTCGTCCAACTCACGGTAGATCTTTCGTATCGATAGGAATTGTTCCTCCACAGCGAGGAAAGCCTGAACCAGGTCCGGGTCGAAATGCGAACCCGTGGCGGCGATAATTCGTTTGCGGGCCACCTCAGGGGCGATGGGGTCTTTATACACGCGTCGTGACGTAATCGCATCGTACGCATCAGCCAGCGCGACGATACGAGCGGAAAGGTCGATTTCGTCGCCGACGAGTCCTTTGGGGTATCCCGTGCCATCCACCTTTTCGTGATGTTGTAGCGCAATGGTGCGAGCCATTGACAGCCAGCTCTTCTGTCTCAGCGTATCACCGGTTACCGACAAAACCTCCGCTCCGATGGTCGCGTGGCTCTGCATGATCGTGCGTTCGTCCGCGGTCAAGGGTCCCGGTTTGAGCAGGATGGCATCGGGGATGCCGACCTTGCCGATGTCGTGTACCGGACTCGAGTAGAAGATCGCTTCAACATACTCATCGTCGATGATGTCCGCGTATTTTTCAGTCTTGGAAAGCTGTTGCGCCAAGATCTGACTGTAGCGCCTCATTCTTTCCAAATGGGCTCCCGTTTCGGGGTCGCGGAATTCCGCGAGGCGTGCGAGGGCGAATACCACTTCGTATTGGGCGGCACGGGTCTGTTCTTCAAGTTTGTGGCGCGCGGTAATATCACGTTCAGTCGCAACGTACGCATACGGGTCGCCAAGATCGTTTCGCAGCAAGGAGATAGCCAAGAGGCTATATTCTCCGTCATTGGCTGCTTCGCCGGACCAGCGGTCACAACGGGTCAGGATGTCTTGAATTTCCTGCCAGCTCGTTTCAAGCTTTCGACCGGAAAGAAGGTGTGGCCTGGCGCTGAGGGCGTCTTCTTTTTCGCCGCCACCCTGGCTGACGAACGCGTCGTTAACCTCCACAACGTCGCCCATTAGGTTCGCCACCATCATGGGGTCAGGCGAACTTTGAAATAGGTGACGGAAACTGTGGAGGTCGAGCACGAGCCGTTGTGATTTCCGTTGTTCCGTCCACAGGTGATTGGCCTGCGCGATCGCATCGGCTAGCGCGTCCTTCAATTTATCCGGTTGGCAAGGCTTGGTCAGGAAGCGGTACACTTCCCCACGTCGGACCACATCCTCGACGATATGTACGTCGGTACAAGCGGTGACCAAGAGTCGTACCGTTTGTGGCCAGCGTTCACGTACGCGTTCGAGAAAGGCATCGCCGTTCATTCGCGGCATCCGGTAGTCGGCGACGACGACGTCGATCGGCTGCGCTTCCAGGATACGAAGACCTTCCTCCGGACCGTCGGCCATCAATATGCGGCCGTTGAAATCCTTGAGGCTTCGACGGTACGCCGACAAAATCAGCGGTTCGTCATCTACCAAAAGAATGGTCGTAGGATGGTCCCCAATAATGAATGCTTGAGACGCGTTTTGCATGTACTCCCTTGGTCCCTATCTCTCTTATCGGCGGGCCTGCCCGCAAATTGAGGATTGGGTGGAAATTATTTAACTTCCCCTAGGAGCCTGTAATTGTAGAATAAAAGAGTGTTTTTGCTAGGAGCCGCAGGTGGGAGCGCACATCTTTACTCCCCACGGGGTGGGGCAGCAGAGCTGACCATAGCAATCGAGATCTGACGCACAGCCGAAAGGAGCACCGCCACCGTTGTAGCCGTCGGGTGGTGTGGGCCAATAATCCACCGTCTGATCAGGCCAGAAGGTGTCGGGCTGAGCCGGTGGAGCATCCACGGTGTAATCGGGGTCACCTGGGGTTCCACCGTCGATGTCTGGACTAGGCGTACCATCGAACGAGGCGTCGAAGACGACAGGCACGGGATTATCTCCGCAGTGCATCATCACCGATACGAAGGCGACCATGCCCAAGGCGAAAACTGACGTCCGTAAAAAGCGATACATCTAGATCCTCCCAAATAGGATAAGCACTAATCTGGCGTGGCGGAATGACCCACCAACCACGAGAGCCTAGCTGAGATGTGGCCTCCCCGCAAGTCTCTGTATTTTCACGATCCGGACAAAAAGCGGGTCGACTCCGCGCTATGGTCTAGCTCGTCAATAGGGTATCTTGGGGCGAACAAGCCCCAAAAAGGGAGTTGGAAAGTGTCATTGCGTTGGACGCTGTTTTTTGTTTTCCTTTTAAACTCATGTACTTTCGGTGGTGGACCCCAATTCATCGCGCGGCCGACGCTCAGGCCAAAGGCTCTCGCTGAAGCCAAGCGGGCGGTCGAATCTCTTCACGCAGGGAATCTCGACGTTGCGAAGAAAAAAGCTCGGGCGGCCTTGGCTAGAGATCCCGGGCAGGCGGAGGCCCACGAAGTCTTGGCTCAAATCGCGATGTTGGCTGACCAGGACCGGCGTCAGTTTGCCCATTGGTCGGCCGCCATCGCTGATGGGCGGTCAAATTTGGTAGGCAGCTATTTGGGTGAGATTTCCACCCACAAATTGGGACACGAGAAAAAGCTCGAGCTCCTGACGTTGCTTTCGCGAGTCGATGCCCACCATAGATGTACGGACTGCCGTATGTCGGCTCGACGTGCCAGTCTGGATCTCCTCGCACAGCTGGGCTACATCGGGTTCATTCCGGAAACGAAGGGGCGGCTGGGTCTCATCCGCGAATGGAAGGCCATCGCAGGTTTCGACAATGCCGATGGCCGCGGATTCGAAATACCTTATGGCCCCGAAACAGACCTCGATTTTTCGAAGACCTACGCTCTCGGAAGGGCCGAAGCGCGCTGGCGAACGGTCAAAGAGCGAAGCCCCCTTCTTCAATTGGATTTGCGAGACCATTTCTTTCCCTTCACCCACAACGTTGCGTATTTGGCTGCACGGTTACGTAGCCCCAAGAAACAATCGGCCTCTTTGTGGTTGCAAACGAGTGACCCAATCAAGGTCTGGTTGAACGGGCGCCTCCTTTTCGCCAGTCGCGAAATTCGCGGGTCGACCGGAGGAAGCCTTCGCATACCCGTAGCGCTAAGAAAGGGGGGCAACACGCTGCTGATCAAAAGTTGCCAAGGAAATCGGGGCTGGCTTCTTTCGGCAGCATTGGTGGGGCCGAAGGGGCAGGGCACGCGTTTCACTTCGGGAGGTGCACTATCAAAGTCCGTCGGGCCGTCGACCAAAGCGCTCGGACTGGAAGCTGCGATCCCCCATCAAGTGAAGGCGCTTCCCCAAGGCCCCCGTCGTAGCTATTGGGCGGCGCGGGCGCTGGCACGCGCCGGGTTTCGTCGCGCTGCAATTCGCGCTCTCGACGGGCATTTGCGACGTTGGCCCAACGACCCCGTCGCTCTCGCTTTAGCGGCGGAACAGAATCGTCGCGAGGGTCACAAGCAGCGTATGACCCAGCTTCTCGATCGTGGGATAAAACTCGGGGCGAAGGCGGGCGCGTATTTTCATATCGCGAAAGCCGCGAGCTATCGCCGGCGTGGTCAGCACGACAAAGCTTTTGCGCTCCTAGACAAATTGGACAAAACCGATAGTCGAGACAAGGCAGGCAAAGGCGCGAAAGCTGGTAGGGGGCGGGGGGCAGTTCTCGAGCGCGATCGCCTTCTCGCAGCCAAGGGCTGGACCTTGGACCGCTGCCAAATCGCCAAACAATTGGCGGAAGACTATCCGGACTGGTCAGGAGCGTATGGCAAGCTTGCCGCCTGCAGTGCTGCATTGGGTCGCAGCGGTGAAGCGGAGCGATGGTTAGCTCGTGGTGTCAAACTATCTCCCGCCGATTTTGGTCTACGGGCCCGCTGGGTACGTGCTTTATTGAATAGAGGCGACTGTCTACGGGCAAGGGTTGCGCAGGGAAAAACTCTCGATTATTGGCCCTCGCGAATTCACGACCACATTGCAATGGGCAATACGTTGCGGCGATGTGGTTCCGGCGAAGCGGCGATAGCGGCTTTTGGACGGGCAGCAAAACTCTCCCCCCGGTGGGACAAGCCTTTTCGCAACCAAGGCCTCGTCTATTTTGAGTTGGGCCAAGTGGAAAAGGCGGTGGCGAGTTGGAAGAAGGCGGTGGAGCGAAACCCCGATGATGCGGATTTGTGGGAGCGCATTGGTCGAATCCATCCCGATCGGGATCCCGTCTTGGACAAACTACGGCCCTCTTCAGAGTATATTCACCAGCGTATCAAATCCGCTGCGTCGACCAAAACGGTCGATGGCGCTTCCGTTTTTTGGATCTTAGATCATGAGGTTACGCGTCTCATGCCCGATGGAACGACTAAGCGTGTCGTAACCATCGTGCGTACGCCGCTCGACCGTGCCGGCCGTGACAGGCTTGGCGAAATGAAATTGCCGCGCAAAGGCTTGCTCAAAGTCCTGGATGCCTACGTCATCGACAAAAAGGGAAGACGCCAGGAGGTCACATCGTTACATGGTCGCAAAGTGCGTTTTCCCAAGGTCGAAGAAGGCGCCGTGGTGGTTATACAGTACCGCCATATTCAACGCCCTTCGGGATATCTGAAAGAACACCTTGCGAGCAACTGGACCTTTCAACACAGTCTGGGCCAGGTCCAGGAAGCCACGTGGATCTTGGCTATTCCCCCTCAGCGAAAGCTGAACATTTCTTTGCAGGGAAAAATCGACCACAGCAAGAGTGAAGAGCATGGGCTCACTATTCACCGTTTTGTTGCTAGAGATGTCGAACCGTTGAGACCTGAGCCCAATTCACCTCCCGCCGCCGACCTGCTACGCACAGCGGTGGTAAGCACTGTTCCCTCGTGGGATTATTTTTCAGCTTGGGGAAGAAGCCTCACAGCAGAGGTCTTTGAAACCGATTCTGCGCTGGACAGAGTCATCGCAGAAATCGGCGCAAAGAGCGCGTCGGTAGCGCAGCGACTGAAACATATCTATCATTTTGCGCTCACCCAAATTCGCTATCAACAAGACTACGAAACCTTCATCGCCGGCGTGAAACCGCATTCGGCAGTATCGGTCTTATCCCGCGGCTATGGCGACTGCAAAGACAAGTCGGGCCTCATGATCGCCATGATGCGGAAACTCGGCATTGAGGCGCACCTGGCCTTGGTCAAGACGCGAGGAACCGGCAAGGTGCGAGCCAAGGTTCCGTCGCAACAATTCAATCATGCCGTGGTCTATGTGCCCAAGCAGAAGGGGGTCGAAAAGGCTCACTTCCTCGACGCCACGGCAGAGTCTCTCGATTTGGATAGCCTCAGGTCTGATACTCAGGGCACGCTTTCCCTCGTTCTCTTTCCGGGTGGGCACCGCCTGATTCCCGTCGACTATCAAGGTGCAAAATTCAACACCAATCAGACCCACATGAACCTAATCGTCGACGAGCAAGGCAATGCTGTGGGAAACGTTGTTATGAAATTGCGCGGACAGCGAGCGGGGGCACTGCGAAAGCCAATTCAGAACAAGCAGATTCTCGCGCAGTTCGTGCAATCCGTTGCTCATTCCCTTTATTCTGGAACGCGGGCCGAGGCGGTCAAAGTGAAGGGCGACAAGGATATTCTTACCCCGCTTCAGCTAGGATTCGGCTTTAGAGCCAATAACGTGGCAACACGCGAGGGGGATATCCTACGCCTCCGTCTGCCAAAACCGTTCAGTCCCAATGCGTTCGCTAGGTGGGCGAAACGCCGCCATGCGCTATTTCTGGGCCCGCCCGCTCTGATCAAGAGGTCATGGCAGGCAAAGATTCCGGAAAGCATGACGGTAAAACTGCTGCCCGAGGGAACGAAGGAGAAAATAGCCTGTCTTCAGCTGGAGGGGAAATGGCAATGGCTAGAGGCGGAACACATCCTCCGTTATCAGATGACGATGGAGACCTCTTGTCCTGAGGTTTCCCCCACCGACTATTTGCGTTTGCGGGAAGTGATCAAGCGATTTGACAAGAGCGCGTCACAGGAAGTCGTGCTTTCGGTTTCACCCGAAGAACCCAGTAAGAAGACGAAGAAAAGAAAGAAGAGAAGGCGAAAGAAGCGTTGATGCAGCGTTCTTGCTTCCACCTTCTGCGTACCTCGACGTTGCTGTTCTTCGGCATCGGCATCGGCCTCAGTTTGGCATGCTCCACTCCGCCCCGAAAGAGCAACAGAAGCACCGTGGGAGCCGGTAGGGCGATCGCACAGCCAGCCGTGATTCCCCCCATTCCTGTGCTGCTGCAGTTTGCCATAGACGAGACAAAGGCTGGCAACTTCGATGCTGCACTAAAAGCGGTGGAGCATCTCTTTCAGGCGGGGCAGCCTAACCGCCTGGAAGCGTGGGTGCTTGTCGCGGAGATCGGAGAGCGAAACAACGATGCATCGATGTCCAAGCAAGCCTGGGCGCGTGTCGAGGAAATCAATCGGCGGAAGGGAAAAATAAGAGCTTTTACAGATCCCATTACGCTCCTCTCGGCAGGGATGCGTTATTTGAAGCAGAAAGACGAAAAGTCCGCGGCGCCCTTCGTCGAAGAATTGATTCGCCGTTACCCCAAACACGCCGCCGCACCTCTTGCACAAAGGACGATTGTGCAAGTAGCCATAGCCGCCGGGCATTGGCAAAGCGCTGCTCGTTCCTGCGAACTACTGCAGCGTCGGTGGCCGAACCACGCACGCTCATGTGCGCCGCTCAAGTTGCGGTCACGTCGACTATTGGAGTTGGGCCCACCTGCTGCCAAAGATGCGCCGCGTTGGTCATGGCAGAATCCTTTGCCTCAAGGAAATTCTCTGCGAGCAGTATGGGTGGCGAAAGATGGTACGGCATTCGCCGTAGGCGATCGTGGTGCTATCGTTTTTCGTTCGTCCCGTTCCCGTAACTTTGAGCAGATGGATTCCCCGACCCGCTGGAATCTGCGCGCGATTTTCGG
>Ga0257122_1000511_pt1 | contig 33474 bp, 25 predicted proteins | sample SI106_120metaG_FD_190146 | JGI IMG/M metagenome (GOLD analysis project Ga0257122, IMG submission 190146) | Marine microbial communities from Saanich Inlet, British Columbia, Canada - SI106_120 | ecosystem: Environmental > Aquatic > Marine > Inlet | place: Canada: British Columbia | collected... | reverse complement strand
CGAGACATTCAGCAGGTCGTTATAGAGCTTCATCGCGTTATCCGCTGCCGCACGGGTTTCGGTGGTCATGCCGGTTGCACAAGAATCGGCTTTGCCACTATCCGTATTGCAGTAGGAGCTTCGTGATTTCAGCGTATTCGCATGGTTGATCATCTTCTGGGAGATACCTCGTTTGTCGTTGTAGTCAGCACCGACGAAGGTTTGTCCACTGAGGGGATCAACATAGCTTAGGGTACCGACGATGATCGGCGTTCCATTGGCTTCGAATGTAGGCGTAATGCTGACGCCGATATCATCGCCGTCTTTCCACATCATGGCCCGCTCCGCATAGGAGTTATCGAAGTTGTTGTGGAAGAGCAAGGTACCCAAGACCGATGCATAAATCTGCAACGTGAATCGGGTGGCAGGCTCTACCGCACCGCGGTTACCGGTTAGCTTGACGCTCTTGCTAGGTACAGCATAGTTGCGCTGAGCGATCTGGTTGACCCAACGGACACCATCACTGTCAGTGACCGTGGTGTCACGCGGCTGGCTACCGTCGTATACAGGCGCGATGGCGCTGTAGTTTTCGGAGAGCATGTCACCGAAGAAGTCGATCAGCTGCTCGGTATAGTTATCGAAGAAGCTGATGCGCCATTTGCGGATATCTTCCGCCGTATCGCGAGCAACGAAGTAGGTTTGAGCGTTGGTTAGTACCAGGAGGCTCATGATCTTATCGAGATAGAACCCGATGTGATGCAGACCCTCATGCCAATGCAGACCAAATTCGTTTTGGTAGTCAGAGGTATACCAGGACGTGGCGAAGAAACGACCATTGACCAGGTCCGTATCGAAGAGGCCTTCGTTGCTCCACACAGCTTCCGTGTGAAACTCGGAACCATCAGGCGCAGGCGCCTTGGCCTTGAAGCCTTTGATGTCGGGCATGGTCAAAGTGCGCATCGCCATATTGAACGCGTCTTGCATGGCAACCGTATAAGCACCCCAACCGTTTACCGCATCGGTGAAGAACTTATCGATTTGCGTTTCGTTGTAGTACTGGCGGAACAGACCCTGATAGAGGGCGTACGTATTATTGTAGTCCTTCAGCCGACGATAGGTGCGTCGCAGGTTACGAGAGAAATAGCCGCTGGGGCTCTTGCCATACTGGTAACGGGTGAAAGAGCGCATGGGGTACCAGGTCTCCCAGGTATCGATATGCTGCTTCATCCGTTCGTACTGGTCAGAACCGGTGTCGCGGGTATTACAACCGTCAGAGATATCGCCCCGAGTATACGTACAGAATACGTAGGGGATACGAGGCATCTTCTTGTTGCCCTCGGTGTAGAAATAACCACCAGGGCGACCGAATTGGTCGATGTCAGGTTTGATATCGGTATACGGTACGAGCTTACGATTATTCTCGTCGTAGATTTTGCTGCCCATCTGGGGATACCAGGTGGTGTAGTGGAAAGACTGCGGGCCGGAGCCATAAAGCATCAGAGGCGCGCCAGCCGTATCGTACCATTCTTGGAAGTTGTCCGCGGGAACGCTACCCACGTCTTCGTAGACTTCAACTTTGTCCACGTGGCCATACATCATGGCGGCGATGTCGTAACGTCCGAGGCCGTTGCCGTCGATGATATAACGACCGGCATAATCCATGACCGATGAGTAAGCATACTCATAGAGACTCTTCACACCGAGTTCGCTGTTCTTCGCGTCACGGCCGAGTTGGAAATCGTTCATCGGCTTGACGTAGAAGGGGCAGAGACCGGTCTTAGCATCGGCATCGCAGAATCCGGTGTCTTGGAAGTTGTTGGTACGAACTTGCCAGTATTCTGGGTGGAAGTTCAAAACGTCTTCGCTGCCGCCCCAGTTGTGGTGCAAGCCAACCGTGTGGCCCATCTCGTGCTCCAAGACGGCGCGCATGATGATGTCGCGGGCCTTGAGCCAGATCTGCTCGGTATTCATATCCTTGAGGCGGTGGGCAATTCCGACCAACGCATCGTCTGCCATCTCCAGGAAGTAGGCATTGTTGCGATTGGCCATGTCGAATTTGAATTGCTCTTGAGCTTCTTGGAAGGCAACAAAGCCGCCGTTGCGGGCGATGGAAGCCTTATCCATGGTGTTGTCATCGTCGAGGCTGACAGCAGGATATCCGGGAATGCCTGCAGGTATACCGGCAGCCCAGAGAATTTCCTCGTCGATCATTTGTCGTTCCAAGGAAGAACCCTTGATAGCGGAGAGACCGCCCGTGAAACGGGAGGGATCAAAGAGGCCATGCTTTTGGGCATTGGACAGCAGAACGCGCTTGAGTTGACGATTGGAAAGCAGGTTGCCCTTGCTATCCTTCATCGAGTCAAACATCTTCGGGTCGGCTTGCTTTTGGATTTTCTTCATCCAAGGCTGGCTCAACGAACCGTAGATATCTTTGAGGTCTTGCGTGCTGTAGGATTTACCCGTGTTGGTCGCTTGGGATTCCGTCTTGGAATTCAAGTTGTCAATCCAGCTCTGAAGATTCAGACCATCGACATAGTCATCGGCAGAGATTGAGCCGTTGAGCAGCTGAACCATCTCTTGGATGTAGGTCGCGGCCCAATCGTTGAGCGCATAGACGTTGGCGACACCAGCGAGGTTCTCACCGGTTAGTGGGTCGGTATGACTTGGCCCGAGGCCGAGGAGACCATAACCACCGTAGTAGTCTTTGACGTAGTGAATCATGCTGAAGCGGATGTCGCCGTGACGTACGGTTGGGCGATGTGCTGCAGTGTCTTTGCCTTCTGACATCAATGCTTTGGCTTCCTTGAAGCTCTTATGATTGAAGCGACAGGGCCATGCATCCGTGTCTTGGACAGGATTGTTGGGGCAGATGGTAAAGGCGTGGAAGCCCTCTTCTTTGTTACCGAATTTATAGAGCGTTGCTTTCTCGTCTTCGGTGAAGTTGCCGTTTTCTGGGTCGCGAGAATCGAGCCAGAGCTTGAGGCGATCGACTTTCCAGCCATAACCACCCATCAGGAAGATGCGCCACCAGGCTTCGTCGTAGTTGTTGGAGACGTGATGAACGGCGGACCATTTGGTCTCGTGCTCATTCTTGTCGGCGGACCAATTCCATTTGTTGCAGGCGCCGGTTCCCGTATCGTCTTTGTCGCAGATCAGGTCGCGGGGGAATTCGCCGGGGTTGAAGTATGCGATGGGCTTGGGCTCACGCTCTGCCATGGGGATGGTGCAGCGATAGACCTTATTTTCGGAAACCCACTGATAGTAATCCCAGAGGTCGATCTTCGCGTTGCCGTTGCCATCATCGTATTGATCGACGATGTCGTTGCCATCGCTGTCGGCGCTGTTGGCGTCGAGGCCAACGGCATCTTCATAGGCATCGGGCAGACCGTCAGCATCGGTATCTGTTTCGAGGTCGTTGGTGTGGAAGGCGACCATCTTATCACAGCGAGAGGTTGCGCCGTGGGGATCTGCACAGTCTTGATCGGTGGTGCAGGCGATGTCGTCGAAGTGATGACGGACCCAGATGTTGTGGCGGTTGATGATCTTTTCACGCGCCTTTTGGGTGATGCCGTAATGACTTTCCCACTTCATGCGGTCCTGGACGAAGAAACCAAACCATTCCGACTGAACACCCATGTGAAGGCGGGGCTCGTAGTCACGGTTGTAGTGGCGCTTCATGAAGGAGTTACGGATCTTGATGATCTCCGTATTGCAGTCTGCATTCTCATGATAGTACATCCAACAGATCGGGTAAGAGACGTTCCACTGGCGGAAGTGAACCTTGCCCGGCTGTACAGCCATGGCGGTTACGAAATCCACATAGCCGGCACCGTCGTCAAAGACAGGCTTGAAGCGGGGGTCGCTATCCTCTTCGAAGTAGAAAGGAACGCCCTCTTTGACGATGTCTTCGTTGGCATCGAGGAACATGAATTCCGTCGCGTGGTTGGTTGACCAGTCGACGCGGAAATGGGTCGATTCGAACCATTTCTGGTCGGCCGAGTTTTCCGTAATAACGTTAGACTCTTCCCCTGTAGTGGGGTTGTAGCTACGCTTGATGTCGAAGTGGCCCTGGATACGCCAGGCACCGACAATGGCACCTTTGAATTCGCCACTATCCGTGTCGATATTCTTGGCTCCCTCGACATGCTCGTAGGACTTACGGGCATAGAGCCATTCTTTTTGGATGTCCCAACGAACCCGGTGCATACCGGAATAGTTGGTCATACCCGGGAAGGTAACCGTCAGGGTTCCCGGAACATCGACAACCGTTTGTTGGTAATACCATTCCCCTGTGAATAGGGCTTTCTTAAGCGAATTGTTCTCGGTACGATCGATGAGATCTTGCTGGACGGCACAGCTCACACTGAGCATTGCCACCATAGCTAGAGCTGCTGGGGTCGACCACCGATGAAGAAATGTTCGGCGAACCATTCCTTCCCTCCTGTTTAAATGTGTTGCTGCCACTGAGACAAAATTGTTCATAGTCCTCTTGGACCCTTTACCTATATTCACGGGCCTAGCTCTCCTTTTCAGAGCCGGCCCAGCTTTGAACCTGCTCGACGAATTTGTCGATGGGAATTGAAATATCGAAGTAGAAATTCGTATTTTGGTTAAATAGTGGGAATCTATAAGATGAATCTTGAGCCAGCGTGTTCGAGAAAGTCGCCACTCCAGCGGAGAGGTTCAGCCAAGGAAGCACGCCGTAGGTGATGTCGAAGATGGAAAACGTCGCCACGGACATATCGACCTCGGTGCCGGGTACCGTGAGGGTCGAACCGTTGCTCAGAGTTGTTTCCGTCTCATCCATACCGTATTTGATGTCGTGGAAGAGCATGACCGTTGCAGTGAAGGTTAGCTTTTCTTTATAGATGGGCAGCATCACCGAAAAGGTGTTGTTGAAACGCCAATTGGTGTTTCGGCTACCGCTTTGCTGGCAGCTGATGTCCCGAGGATTGGAACAGGTGATATCGACCTGCCGGGTAGTGTATTCGTTGAAATATTTGTAGGCGCGGAAGCCATAGAGCACCGCGACACTGGGCAGCCAATTGCCCTTGAGCAGGTTAAAGCTGCGGTTCAACGAAACCCCGGGTGCCAACGCGAACATCAAGCTACGTCCCTGACTCGCTTTGCTGGTTGGAAACTGCATCCTGAGGCTGACCGCGGTATTGATATCCAACACCGGAATCTTCAGGAAGGCCGGGGCGTAATTCACGTCCAAACTGAGGTCGCTGAGAATGGGTTCCCGAACGGTATTCGTAGAATCCGAGTCGGTCATTTCCACGTCTACCATGAGGCGTGCGCGGAGGCTGAGATCGTCGCGGATATAATATCGTGGACGAAAGTCAAAGGACATCGAGTAGGTGGGGTTATGGTACGCGTACCAGTTCCCGCTGTTGGAAAATGTGAAGCTACTCCCCCTAAAGGGCAGCTTCTTCGTCTCCTTTTTCTCCGCTGTTTTTGCCACCGTTGCTGAGGTTGTCGTTTCGTCTGCAGCCAAAGCCGGCAGCGATAACCCTAGAGCAACCACCAAATTCACCATCAAAATACGTTTCACTCGGCACCTCAATGAAACCAAAAATTATATAATCCCCTGTAGTGGGGCGTCGCACCTTGGCATACCCGGCCCTACCCGATCAAGGGCTGAGTAGAGGCAGAAATCGCCTTTTTCAGGGCGTTCCTTACCTGTCAAATTTTCATTAGATTTACAGCGTTGGTCGGGCTACTACATCTCCCTAAATTTCGCCACAAAGCGTGTTCTACAGGGCCTCGACCCTTCTTGCTATTCCTGTGGCGGCGGTCACTGCTGCTGCTACGACCTCTAGTACCAAATTCTCTGAGATTTGCCAAGCACGGTCAACAGCAATTTTTTGCCATCGTGATCCGAGCAGGTATTATAGATGCGTTTCGCCCATCGTCCAGCGGTGAGATACGACTATCGCGGTTATCTGTTTGGATCCAAATCCCGGTCGGGACCTGGGTTTTCAGGTAGCATGCGCGATACCCGATGGATCCAACCCACAATTTCCCACCAGGATATCGAATAGGAAGACCCCTATATCTTGTATGTAGGACAATGTCGCCCCACAAGGTGTTGTAAGTCTTTGAAGATATAAGTCATTTTCGAATCATAACTTGACCCATAGGGTAGAGTAGTGGTGAGATGGTGGTATATAGTGGAAGAAAGTGGGATTAGGTGGATCCGCAGCCCTTGGGTGGGGACAACGGAGTCACAACGCTGGAGAATTCAGAGAAGTTTATGTTTTTAGGAACTTACGAACATCGGTTGGATGCTAAGGGGCGAATAAGCTTTCCAGCTCGTTTTCGTGAGGTCCTCTCTTCTCTGGGAGATGGTCGGTTGATTGTGACGACGAACGTAGATCCCGGTGCCCGCTGTCTGGTGGCCTACCCGATGGGTGAATGGCAGGTCTTCCAGAACCGGATCGGGGATCTGCCCCAATTCGACGAAAATGTTATCCGGCTCAAGCGACTTCACGTCGCCGGTGCCGCCGAATGTGTCTTGGACCGACAGGGTCGAATTCAACTCCCCGCAGCGTTGCGGGATTATGCGGGGTGCAAAGAGGGGGCGGTGATCTTCGCTGGCGTAGGGTCCAGCTTGGAGATTTGGGACCGCGTTTTGTGGGAAAAGGAAAGAGAGAGAGCAAAAGAGTGTTTGCCTCAGATCAACGAGACTTTGGCGCGTTTGGGTTTGTAGGGCAGCCGATGGAGCTGTCGCAACCGCCATTGCCACCAACGGGATTCCGTCACCTCACGGTGTTGAGAGACGAGACCCTTGATCTGCTCGCCGTTCGTCCCGGAGGTCGCTATTGTGACGGCACCCTCGGCGGCGCGGGCCACGGCTCTGCCATTCTCGAAGCCTCCAGCCCCGACGGAATTCTTGTCGGTATCGATCGTGACCCGCAGGCCCTCGCCCATGCCACAGCTGCCTTGGCACCCTTCGGTGCACGCGCCCGGCTCAAACGTGGCAACTTTTCCGAGTTACTCACTCGGCAACTCGATGTCGAGACCGACTCAGAAGAAGCTGAAGCATTCGACTCAGATTTTGCCGAACCGTTCGACGGACTGATCTTTGACCTAGGCGTCTCTTCCCATCAACTCGATCGGGCGGAACGCGGCTTCAGCTTTCGCGACGAAGGTCCCCTCGACATGCGGATGGACCCCGACGCCGAATTGAATGCGCTCAGCCTCATCATGGAAAGCGATGAGCTCGAGTTGCGCGATATTTTGTGGCGCTACGGCGAGGAAAAGCAGAGTCGCCGCGTCGCCGTGGCCATCAAGGAAGATGCGGAGAAGGGTACGCTAAAGACCACGCGCGACCTGGCGGAACTTTTGGAACGACTTTTTCCGCAGCGTGGACCAAGGCGTATTCATCCGGCGACGCGCACATTTCAGGCGCTGCGAATCGCGGTCAATGATGAGCTCGGCTCTTTGGAACGCCTCTTGGCGCAACTGCCCCGTTTGCTAAAGGACGGAGGGCGGGTTGTGATCATCTCATTTCATTCGCTCGAAGATCGCTTGGTGAAGCGCGCCTTCGCTCGGTTGGCATCGCCCTGTACGTGTCCACCGGACTTTCCCCATTGCATTTGCAATTTGGAGCCGCAACTCGCAGTACTCACCAAACGACCCGTCACGGCGTCGGATGCCGAGTTGGAGCGAAACCCGCGATCGCGGAGCGCAAAGTTGCGGGCGGCAAGGCGGGTGGGGCCATGACGAAGCGTCATCAAAGCACTGTTCAGATCGGCAAGCCGCCGCTGAAAGAGCCCAATAGACGTCGTTGGGTCGTGGGTATTCTGATCGCCTTTGGCGTGATAACCCCCGCAGCGATCGCCCATGTTTGGACGCACCTTCAAGTTCTGGATTATGGCTATCGGCTGTCGAAAGCGACGCGGCAGCATCACCGGCTGACCGAGCGGCAAAAGCAATTGGAAGTGGAAATCGCTCTTTTGCGCGACCCGCAACGCATTGCCAAACTCGCCCGTCAAAAGCTCAATCTACGGGCACCTCAACCGGAACAGATGCGTCGCATCATCGTTCCTGGTGACCGGCCGCTGGTGAAACGCCAACGGAAGACCAAGCAGAAGCTCGGCACACGTGTCGGCGACTCTTCGTGGACCTTCTCGCTAAACGAGGCCGAGGCCGCGTCCTTTTCCAACGAGCATTAGCAAATGCAGCAGACGAAATGGATCCAGATTCGCATATACTTGGTCTCTGGTGTGCTGCTTTCGCTCTTGTTGGCTGTGGTGCTATCGGCCTATCGACTGCAAATTACCGATGGTCAGAAGTTCAAGGAAATGGCGGAGGGACAATATCTCCGCGACATCGAACTTCCAAGTAGGCGTGGGTCTATTCTTGATCGGCGCGGCACACCCTTGGCCATCAGTGTTGAAGTCGATTCGGTCTTCGCGAACCCGCGTGTTGTCGGCAAAGATGCCGATAGGGTGGCGAAGAAACTCGCGGCAATCTTGGGGATCCCAAAACGACGAATCTCGAAGACGCTTCGCTCAAAACGCTATTTCCGCTGGATCAAAAGGCGCATAACGCCCCGTCTCGCCGCGGAAGTACGGGCGGCCAAGCTACCGGGTATTCAACTCACACGAGAAAGCCGCCGGTTTTACCCCAACCGCAAACTGGGCGGTTTGGTTCTCGGTTTTTCCAATCTTGATGGGCGTGGCTTGGCTGGTGTCGAGCGTGCCTACGATGGTTGGTTACGCGGAAGCCGTGTGCGGCTACCGGGACTTCGCGATGCCCGTGGGCGTCGATTGCTCGCCGACGGTTTTCACGGTGAAGTTACGGCGGGCCATGACGCTGTGCTCACGTTGGATAAGACGATCCAATATGATGTAGAGCGCGCGCTTGCCAAGGCGAAGCTTATGCCGAAAACCGGCTGGGCGGCTGCGGTGGTGATGGATGTGCAAAATGGTGACATTCTCGCCATGTCGAGTGCGCCCAATTTCGATCCCAACCTCTACGCCAAAGCGAAGGTCAGGTATCGACGTAATCGCGCCATTACCGATGCCTTTGAGCCTGGTTCGACGCTAAAGATCTTCACCGTGGCCGCAGCCTTGGAGGCCGGCGCCATCAAACCGCATAGCTCGTTACATTGCGAACAGGGGCGTTGGAAGATCGGCCGCTATACCATTCATGATACCCATCACCACGGCCGCCTGTCCGTTCGCGACATTCTCAAACATTCGTCGAATATCTGCAGTTCGAAGATCGGCTTTCGTTTGGGAAAAGAAGGTCTCTATCGTGGTCTGAAATCGATGGGTTTTGGCATCAAGGCCGATCTTCTTCTGCCCGGTGGCCGTCGGGGAATTTTGCGTAAACCCGATCGTTGGTCCGATGTGGGTTTGGCCAATATCGCTTTTGGTCAAGGTATGACAGCTACCGTGATGCAGCTCACGCAGGGTCTCACGGCGGTGGCGAATGGCGGGCTGATGATGAAGCCGCGCTTGGTTTCTGAGGTACGAAAGAGTACCGGTGAAACCGTACGACGTTTTGAGCCACAAGGTCGTCGCGTCATGCGCGAAGAAGTTGCGACGGCCGTACGCAAGATGTTGGTCTCCGTAACCGAAAAAGGGGGCACAGGGGAAACGGCTGCCCTGGAACGCTATACGGTGGCGGGTAAGACCGGAACAGCGCAAAAAGTTGATCCTAAGACCAGGAAGTATTCGACCCGCCTTTGGGTCGCCTCCTTCATCGGCATTGTGCCCGCTTCGGCACCGCGATTGGCGATAGCTGTTGTGGTCAACGACCCCGACGCGAAAAAGAAATACTACGGTGGTGACATCGCCGCCCCGATCTTTCGAGACATCGCATCACGGGCGCTTTCCTATTTAGGAGTTGCACCCGACAAGAAGGCAGCTTCTCCAACCGTTGCTAATCGAAAGAAATCGTCTGACAAGCGAAATCGCTTGGCGAAGGCAAAGCGCCAAGCGGAATTGAAGAAAGCGAAGCAAGCTAAAGCGAAGCGATCCAAAGTAAAAGCAGAGAATGTGGCACTGGCCAAGCGCGTGAAGCGGGCGAGGGCCGGCACTGCCGTACGCCTCATTCCCGATTTCACGGGCATGAGCTTAGGCGAAGCGATCAGCGCGGCCTCCAAAGCGAAGGTTCAATTGCAGCCCAAGGGAAGCGGCCGTGCGGTTGCCCAGAGTCCGGGGCCCGGTCCCGCATCAAAAACCGAGGTCTGCCGTGTGTCTTTTCGTCCGCCGAACTAGTCGACAATTCGACGCGGTCGAATTCGTCTTTCGTAAGAGTTTCACTATTCCGCCTGCTTAACGATACTTAGCCGATGATTGAGGTTGGGTGCGCAAATTGCACATATTCTCGTAGCGGGTTTGTAGGCAAGAATGTCGTGGGTGGGGTAAATATGCGATTGAGACAACCAAAGCAAAGGCGAGGTCTTGGCTGAGCGTGAAGGTCATTATATGAAACTGGCCGAGTTGCTACCCGATGTGGTCGCCGCAGGTTCTTCGTCTGCTCAGCTTTCCATTCGCGGCCTCAAGGACGATTCCCGCTACGTCGAAAGTGGAGACCTCTTTTTTGCCATCAAGGGGCTCACCGTTGACGGGCATGACTACGCTGAACGGGCCGTCGAAAAAGGGGCCAGTGCTGTTGTCTCGTCCCGCGACCTTTCTTTGGCCGTGCCGGTCTTCCCGGTGGACAATCCACTCCGCGTTTTGGGTGATGCGGCGGCGCGTTTCTATCGAGACACTTCCGCGGCGTTACCGTTGATCGGCATTACGGGAACCAACGGCAAAACCACCACGGCCTATTTGATCGAAAGCATCCTGAAAACGGCAGGTAAAAAGGTTGGTGTGGTGGGAACGGTTTCCTACCGCTATGCGGGAAAAGAAGAGCCTGCGAAATATACCACGCCCACCCCCCTTATTTTGCAGCCGCTCTTGGGACGAATGACACAGGCTGGCTGTGTTGCGGCTGTTTTGGAGGTTTCGTCCCATGCGCTCCAAATGGGCAGAGTATGGGGCTGTTCTTTTGACGTGGCGGCTTTTAGTCAGATCACTCAGGACCATCTTGATCTACACGGCGATATGGAATCCTATTTCGCTGCGAAGAAACTGCTTTTCGAGCGCCATCTGAAGAAGGGGGGCAGCGCGGTGATCAATCGTGACGGTCCTGGCGGTGACCGTTTGATCCGTTCTTGCCAAACTCAAAAGTTGGAAAATATCCTGCAGGTTTCTCTGGAGGATGAAGAGGCCGATGTCCACTTGGCAAACGGGCGGTTTTCCCTCGCAGGAATCGAGGGCCAACTCGTCTTTCGCGGTGCTGCCTATGATTTTCATTGTCCCATGGTTGGGGCGTTCAATGCGGAAAACCTGCTACTCGCAGCGGCGAGCAGTTGGGCGGTTGGATTGCAGCCGCAGCAAATCGTCGACGGGCTTGCGGGGGCGTCAGCGGTACCCGGCCGCCTCGAGTTGGTGAAGGCGGAGGGTGAAGAAGGACCGACCGTATTTGTCGATTATGCGCATACGCCCGATGCGTTGCGTCGCGCGCTTGAAGTATTGCGCCCCCTTTGTAGAGGTCGACTGATTACCGTCTTTGGGTGTGGGGGCGACCGTGATCGCGGCAAGAGGCCCCTTATGGGAAATGCGGTAGCGCGGGGGTCAGACCTGGCCGTAGTGACCAGCGATAATCCCCGTAGCGAATCCGCCACGCAAATCTTGGCCGATATCGAACCCGGTTTGGTCAGTGAGGGCTGTTCGCGGTTAGAAACGCTTCATGGCGCAAAGGGATATCTAGTAGAAGAGAGTCGTGAGCGGGCTATCGCTTTAGCAATCGACGCTGCTGGAGGTGACGATGTCGTTCTGATCGCAGGGAAGGGCCATGAAACCTACCAGATTCTAGCGGACGGAAAGATTCACTTTGACGATCGTGAACAAGCGAGACGAGCTTTGCAGAATAGGCGACGGCACCCATGAACGGAATCGACCTTAGCTTTCAAGAGGCGGCGCTGGCTACGGATGGCCAACTTATCGGTGGAGAACCCCAGCGCCGTTTCCGTGGCCTATCGATCGATAGCCGTCACGTGGTTCCGGGTGGGGTTTTCGTGGCTATCGCTGGCGACCGATTCGATGGTCACGATTACGCACTGGCTGCAGCGGAAGCCGGCGCCGCGTTGTTGGTCTTGCAGCGTCCCCTCGATAGTCACCATCCGGTTGCTCGCCTGCAGGTCGACGATACGCGAAAGGCCTTGGGGGCGCTTTGTGGACGTTGGCTTCAGAAAGTAGCGCCGACCGTCATCGCCATTACCGGTTCCATGGGCAAGACGACGACCAAGGAGCTTTTGGCGGCGGTTTTCACTGCCGACGGAAATACCCACTATAGCCCAGGGAATTTCAACAATGATATCGGCGTGCCGTTGACGTTGGCTGCGATGCCAGAGCACACGCAGTACCTCGTTTGTGAATTGGGGATGAATGCCCCAGGGGAGATCGGTGCGCTATCTCGACTCATTCGGCCCGATCTAGCGGTGATCACGAATATCGCGCCGGTTCATCTCGAAGGTCTGGGCACGCTTGAGGCCATCGCCAAAGCCAAAGCGGAAATCGTCCAAGGCCTCAAGGTTTCGGGAACTCTCGTGGCACCAGAAGATTCGCGCCTGCTCGAGCAGCTCCTTTTGCGACCCAGCCAGAAGCTGATTCGTTTTGGCCAAGCCGCGTCGGCCGATTACCGTCTGGAGCGGGCGATAGCGGTTGAAGAGGGGGGATTACGGGTGGACTTCAGCCGCAACGGAGTCGCCGCCCATTTTAATTTGGCCCTCGCGGGGCGCCATAATGCCAAGAACGGTCTCGCCGCACTTGCCTCAGCGGAGGCATTGGGAATTTCCTGGGAAAAAATCCACGATAATTTGGCTAAGCCGCCCATCTTGCCTCATCGTCAAAAGAGCAGCCGCATAGGGGAATGGCATATTTTTGACGATTGTTATAACGCGAATCCGGAGGCTACGAAGGCGGCTCTGGACACTGTGGTCGAATTGGCCCGTGGAAAGCCCGTCATCGCAGTCTTGGGCGAGATGCGCGAATTGGGTCTAGAGGCCGCAGATTATCATCGGGAGGTGGGTCGCTACGCTGCGTCTCTGCCGGTACATGCTCTGATCTCTGTCGGACAGCACGCCGGGGCCTGCCTTGCGGGAGCCAAGGCCGCCGGTTTGGCCGAGGAAAACTGCGAGGCCCTAGAAAAGGCAGAAGATGTGGCACCTGCGGTTTGTCGTAGGAGTCCGCCGGGAAGTTGGGTTCTCTTTAAAGCCTCACGTGGTCTACGCCTCGAACTTGCTATCGAGGCATTGAGGGAAATGGTCTAATGCTCTTCTATTTGCTTTACCGCCTGCGAACCGTAAGTGGCCTCGGCTGGTTGAACGTTGTTCGTTACCCTTCGACAAGAACCATCGCTTCAGCATTGACGGCGATGATGATGAGTTTCCTAATGGGCCCCTGGTTCATTCGAAAACTTCAGTCGAAGCAAATCGGCCAAACGATTCGGGAAGACGGGCCGAAAAGCCACCTGGTCAAAGCGGGGACGCCCACCATGGGGGGCAGCCTGATCCTCGTTTGCTTGGTGATACCGACCCTGCTTTGGTTCGATTTGAACAATCGATTGGTTTGGTTGGTGCTCAGCGTGACGGTGGGGTATGGCGCCATCGGCTTCTTGGACGATTCTCTGAAAATCCGCTTCAAGAATAGCAAAGGGTTATCCGGAAAACTAAAGATCGTAGGACAACTCGTTTTCGCCGCCGGTGCGCTCTACTTTGTCTACTTCGGTGATGTGTTGCCCGACGTTGTTCGTTTCCGGGTGGCCTTTCCATTCGTCAATTTCCATCGGCACCCCGTCGAGCTAGCTCCGTGGCTCTATTTCGCCTTTTCCATTCTCGTTGTCATCGCCAGTTCAAATGCCGTGAACCTGACCGACGGTCTCGACGGATTGGCAATCGGCCCCGTGATCATCAGTTCAGGAACATTTCTGATTCTCTCGTACGCGGCAGGAACCGTGCTGAGCAAATTCAACATCGCCGACTATCTCAACATTCCCCACATCACCGGAGCGGCCGAACTCGCGGTCTATTGCGCGGCCATGCTGGGCGCTGGAGTAGGCTTTCTTTGGTATAATACCTACCCGGCATCGGTCTTCATGGGCGACGTAGGCTCCCTTTCACTGGGCGGGGGACTCGGCATGCTCTCCGTGCTCACGAAGAATGAATTTGTCTGGGCGCTCTTGGGGGGCATCTTCGTGATGGAGGCCGCGTCGGTCATCGTTCAGGTGCTTTCGTTTAAGCTCACGGGAAAACGTGTCTTCAAGATGGCGCCGATTCATCACCATTTTGAACTCAAGGGTTGGGCGGAACCGAAGGTCATCGTTCGTTTCTGGATTATCTCCATCATGTTGGCCCTGTTGGCTTTGGCCACGCTAAAATTGCGCTAGCACGTGTGGTATCTGCAATCACCTTTGGTCCTTCACGATAGACGTGTCCTCGTTGTGGGTCTGGGCCGCAGCGGTATTGCCGCCGCCAAACTCTGTTTGGCAAAAGGCGCGAATGTTACCGTTACCGACAATCGCGACGCGGAGACGTTGGCCGCTGCTTTGGCCCAATTGCCGGCAGGCCTAAATAGATTTCTTGGCGGCCACCCGCAGCAGATATTCGACGATACCGAAATGATTGTTGTCAGCCCGGGGGTGCCGCCTTTGAAGCCGCTGCTTGAGGCGAAGGCGCGGGGCATTCCAGTCATCGGTGAAGTTGAACTCAGCACGCGGTTTGTCAGTGCACCGATTGTCGCGATAACAGGAACTAACGGTAAATCGACGACCACGAGCCTCGTCGGCGAAATGCTTCAGGCGAGTGGCAAAAGCGTATTCATCGGCGGAAACCTCGGCCAGCCGCTCGCAGAAGTGGTGGGGCAGCCGAAGACGGAAGCCGATGGTTGCATCGTTTTGGAGTTATCCAGCTTTCAATTGGAAACCGTTGCCTGTTTGAGGGCGCATATCGCGATGTTGCTCAATCTCAGTGAAGATCATTTGGACCGATACGATAGCTACGACGACTATTTGGCGGCAAAGGGGCGCATTTTCGAGCGTCAGAACGAGGCGGATTATACGGTGGTCAATGGCGCATCGTCTCAAAGCGCCTGCAGAGAGCTTGTTGCGGGGAGTTGTGCGACCCAGCTTCATTTCGCCCTTCAAAACGACGACGGCCAAACAGCGGCCTACTGCAAAGGTGAGCAACTGCAGATCAAACTTCCGGAAGGGCGCGTGGAAACGTATCCGCCCCCGCGTTTGGCAGGGCGCCATAATGTAGAAAACGCCTTGGCTGCCTTGCTCGCCGCGCGTTTGATGGGGGCAACCCAAGAGGCATGCCGTGAGACATTACTCAATTTTTCAGGGTTGAATCACCGCATGGAGTGGGTGGGTGAAGTCGATGGCGTTGAGTACTACAACGATAGTAAGGCGACGAATGTGGGTTCGGTGGTGGGCTCGCTCAGCGGCTTTCCTAGAAAAGTGGTGCTGATCGCGGGAGGAAAAGACAAGGGCGGAGACTATGCGCCGCTATTGCCCGTTGTGGAGGAGAACTGCGTGGCGGTGGTTTTGATCGGCGCTGCCACGGACCTGATCGCAAATGCTTTAGGGGATGTTGTGCCGATTCACCGGGCTACGAGCATGGCGCATGCGGTGGAGATCTCGGCTGAGATAAGTCGAATAGGAGAGGCTGTCGTTCTGTCCCCGGCCTGTAGCAGTTTCGATATGTTCAACAATTTCGCGCATCGGGGAGATGTTTTTCGGGCGGCGGTCGAAAGTCGAAGAACTTTGGCGGAGTGATCGGCCCGGGTAAGATGAGCGAAGAGATCTAAAGAGGGAGCGCTCCGGTTTTGTTTCAGATCGACGAAAAGCCAAAGGAACCCCGTGGAATCGACTTGGTTCTGCTTTCGGCGACCTTGCTTTTGGTCAGCCTAGGCCTGGTCATGGTCTATAGCTCTAGCGCTGTATACGCTGCGTCAAAATATGGCAGCGGCGGCTTTTTTCTGACGCGTACCCTGGCTTTTTCAGCGCTCGGATTCATCGCGCTCTACGTGGGATGGCGGGTCGACTATCGCGTCTATCAGCGACTCATCTATCCCATGCTCGGCGTAACATTTTTGGTGTTGATCGCCATCTTGATTCCCGGTGTCGGCAAACGCGTTGATGGCGCTGTTCGTTGGTTTCGAATCTTCGGCTTTTCGATTCAACCCTCCGAGCCGGCGAAATTCGTATTGGTGGCGTATTTGGCCTATTCGCTGGCGAAGAAGAGGGAATCGGTTCGTTCCTTTTCCGTCGGATTCTTACCCCACCTTTGTGTTGCTGGTTTGATGGCCGCCTTGGTGCTCAAACAGCCCGATCTCGGAACCGCGGCTGTGTTGGCAGCCGTTTCCTTGGCGATGCTTTTCATTTCAGGTACGAAACTGAGCTATCTGGTACTTTCGCTGTTGGTGGCTCTTCCCATCGGCTATCAGCTGATCGTAGGCACATCCTGGCGAATGAGGCGGCTTTTAGCCTTCCTCGACCCCTGGGCGTACCGCAAGGATGCCGGCTATCAGATCAGTGAATCTCTCATCAGCGTCGGTTCCGGGGGATTTTCTGGTCTCGGACTAGGTGAAGGTAAGCAGAAGCTTTTCTTCCTCCCCGCCGCGCACACAGATTTCATCTTCGCCATCACCGGTGAAGAACTCGGTTTTCTGGGGATTTGCTGCGTCGTTCTGGCGTTTGGCATACTCATCGCCCGTGGTATGCGTGCGTCTCTTGGTGCGGCAGATCTCTTTGGTTCATATTTAGCGTTCGGCATCACCTCTGTGATAGGGCTGCAGGCCATTTTTCATATGAGTGTTGTCCTGGGCATGGTGCCTACGAAAGGGATAACCCTTCCTTTCGTTAGCTCGGGTGGATCGGCTCTGATCAGCGCTCTTTTCTGCATTGGTGTTCTGCTCAATATTGCAGCGCGGCGTCCTGCGTGGGTATCGCCGCGAAAAAAGAGGGAAACAGGTTCCAACCGCCGTCGCGCCAGCAAAGTTGTCGTCAGCCAATAAGATGCTGAAGAAATGCGAGGGCCGATGTCTCTACGCGTATTGATTGCAGGTGGAGGTACGGGGGGACACGTTTTTCCCGCGATTGCCTTGGCGGAAGAACTAAAGCGCGCCCAACCGGACAGTGAGGTTCTTTTCGTGGGCAGCGAAGGCGGGTTGGAAAAAGAACTCGTTCCCCAAGCGGGTTTTGCTCTGTCGCTTTTGCCTGTGGGTAAGCTCAAAGGGTCGAGTGCGATAGTCCGACTGAAGACCCTGGTAGGGTTGGGTCCCGGCTTAGTACGGGCGGCTTCGATCTTACGTCGCTTCAAACCCAATATTGTTGTCGGTGTGGGCGGCTATGCTTCCGGTCCGATCGTCTTGGCATCGGCAGCAATGTGGTTGCCCATCATACTTTTAGAGCAAAACACGATTCCCGGTCTAACCAACCGAGTACTCTCTAGGTTCGCTAGAAAGGTAATTACGTGCTTTCCCGAGACCGCCCAACATCTGCCCAGAGGGCGTGCTTTGGAGTTGGGCAACCCTCTTCGGCCTCGTCTCATCGAACGCTTGAGCGATACGAGTAGAAAGAAGGGCGAAGGTAAATGTTTGCTCGTCCTCGGAGGTAGTCAGGGTGCACGGGCGCTGAATGACGTGATGTTGGAATGCAGTGAAGAATTATTTCAGCGAGTTGATGATCTGACCGTTTTGCATCAAACCGGTCGAAGTGATCAGCAAAAACTGGCTGTACACTATCAGAGGTTTGGTGGGCGTGCGGAGGCGGTAGCGTTCATCGACGATATGGCTGATGCGTACCATCGGGCAGATCTGGTACTTAGTCGCAGCGGCGCAACGACCATTGCGGAACTGGGTATGGTCGGTTTGCCCGCGATCTTGGTGCCCTACCCTTATGCAGCTGACGACCACCAGGCCCATAACGCGGCGGCAATGGCTGCCGCGGGCGCCGCCGAAGTGGTTCGGCAGGAAGAACTCGACGCCAGGTTCTTAATTGAACGCGTATGTGGCATCTTTGAGTCGTCCGAGAGAGAAGAAGGGATGAAGAAGTCGATGAAGGCCTTTGGTCGACCACTCGCTGGCGCTCGAATCGTCGACACCCTCGGTTCAATAGTAGGCTAGTGCTCTCTAGCTATCGGCTTTTCCCTCGCTGTCCGTTCCTTCAAAGAGATTCGCGTTTCTCATTTCCTCGGTAATCTCGGTAGTAATCTCGGCCGTTCTTTCGAGTTCCATCCTGATAGTCTCGTCGTTGAGATCGCTCGCCGGTTCTTCTTCTTCATCTTCCTGCTCGAGCGCACTGAGAATATGAAGGGCGTCCTGGTTTTCGGGGCGCAGGACCAAGAGCTCTCGCACTTCATCTATCAAGGATCGGCGTGATTCACGATCCAGTTTGCGTAGCAAAGTGAGTTCGAGGGGGATGGATGCCCAGAGTTCTGCAACTTCGAGCCAGGCGTTCTGGCTGGCGTAGAAAGGGGAACCTTGGGGTAGAATCATCTCTTTCATGCGGCCCAAGGCCGCAGCGATTTGTGCCAAATGAAGTATGGCCATAATGCGTTTCAAACGAAGGGTTATGCGAGAGTCGATGTCGCTGATGGTGGTTGGAGGCTCGGATGGTCCGTCGAGCAATGAATCGATGATTCGTACCGTATTTTCCCATTCTCCACGAGCATAGGAGAATTCCGCCAGACGTTCGAGGAGGGGAGAGTGTTGGGGGTTTCGCGAGAAGGATTTGGCGTAAGCGATATAGGCTTCTTCTCCTTGGCCCAGGGCTTCGTGAGCCTGCCCCAGCATGAAGTAGCATTCGTCTAAGCCTTCGCCCATTTCATGTTCCTCAGCGAAATGGATTTCTTCGGTGAGCAAGCTGATGCTGAGGTACCAATCTTCGTCGCGCTGAGCCTGCTCTCGCTTTTCGGCGAGCGCTTTGAGTTGCGTTTGTATCGTTGGGTTCGTCATCTTAGAACGCTTTCAACCAGTCGCCGAGGCGATCGATGCCCTCCATGACCGGTGTGCAGTAGTTGCGCAAGAAAGCTTCGTCGAGGACTCCGTCGACGCCGCTTTCGCGACTTGCGGCAATGGCCTTAGCCCCGTCGAAGTCGACGTAGGCAATGCGTACGGTGAGTTGCTCGGGTTCCATTCCAAATTCTGATCCAGGCAGGAAGGCGACGCCCGTATCGTGTAGGCATCTGCGGCAGAGTTCCCGATCGCTGAAGATACCCTGGGCTGCGAGGCGTTCCCGAAGTTGGCTCAAATCGGGAAAGAGATAAAAGGCGCCCGCGGGATCTCTCAGGCGCGCTCCGGCATCTCGAAGCGAAGATGCGGTCCAAAGGCCGAGGGCGGAAAGGATGCGTCGGGCATGCTGCAAATAGGCTTCGATGGCCTCACTACCTTTGAACGCCGTGATGGCTGCCCATTGGATGGGGGCGGACGTACTGGTATAGGTTTCCGAAGCAACCGAAGACATGGCTTTCAGTAGCCAATTGAGACTGGATGGAAAAGCGAATGTTCCCAGTCGCCAGCCACCGGCGCCACACCATTTCGAAAGTCCCGAGCTGATGATCGTCCCTTCTGGGTAATGGCGAGCGACAGATTTGTGGGGGGTTTGGTGATAGAGAGGCCCGTAGATCTCGTCGGAGAGTAGGATGATCTTATGCTTCCGGGCCACGTTTGCGATTTGCTCGAGTTCCTGGTCGGTATAGCTACTGCCGTCGGGGTTGCCTGGATAGTTGAGGATTAGAACCCGCGGTCGGCTGAGATCCTCCTGGCAGAGCTCGTCGAGCCTTTCGGGCAGAAGACGCCAACCCTGGTCGTACGTGGTGTTGATGAATCGAACCTGTCTACCGATGATGCGGGCCTGGGGAGCATAGGAAACCCAGCACGGTGCCGGAACGAGAAGGTCGCCGTAGTGAGCGACTTGAAGCAGGAACATCAGCTCCTTCGAACCCGGACCGATCAGAACATTTTTTGCCTCAACGGGAACGTCATCGACGCGCTGATGGTATCCCGCGACGGCTTCTCTGAGGGGCGCTAGCCCTTGAACCGGCAGATAGTCTTTGCACGATGCATGTTGGCGGAGGGCGTTGACGACCTCTTCCGGTACGGGAAACGGCGACTGACCCAAGCCCAATTTGAAAACGGATTTTCCCTGGCGAATGAGTTCGTTGGATAATTCGTTGATGGCTACCGTTGCTGAGGGCTTTAACCCCCGAACCTTGAGATTTAGGTGAATTGCAGGTCCCGATTCAACCATACTCTTGCCTCTGTCAAACGACGTGTGATTTGATCTCTCAACCGAAGATCGCAGCGTGTATTCTACTGCGGATTCTACTGTAGAAGGAGAGGTTGGGCTATTACAATGGGTGGAGGCATTCGCTTGAAAGCGTGGAAACGTCCCCTGGCACTCTGCCTCGGCCTGGCCGGGTTTCTATTGGTCTATTACGGTCCTGCTTGGCCGGCGGTCCAGGACCCAATGGCGGGTGACGTTCTTCTGAGTTCGGCGGGCAGGGGGGCTCTCGGGATCTTTTTTCTCGCTGTCATCTGGTGGCTCTTCGAAGTTCTACCCGTTGGCGTAACCAGTCTAGCCATTGGTTCCCTTCAGGTGCTCTTTGCCATCCGGCCCGCCAAGGCGACCTTCAACGATTTCATGGACCCCTCGGTGGTCTTCATTTTCGCGGCATTGATCATTGGCACGGTCTTCACCAAGACGGGTTTGACCCGCCGTCTTGCGTATCGAATGCTATTGATTGCGGGTGAGCGTACCCGGGTTATTCTGCTCGGCTCGTACGTCGTGACCCTTCTGATGACGCACGTTATGGCACATAGTGCGGTCGCGGTGACCATCTTCCCCGTCTTGGTCACCATCTATTCTCTTTACGGCGATCTGAATCAGCCAAGTCGGTTTGGCAAAGCTCTTTTCATCGGTATGGCCTATGTTGCGGGGGCGGGAAGTGTGGTCACGCTCCTGGGCGCTGCCCGAGGTCCAGTGGCATTGGGGCTCTACCAGCAGATAACCGGGCAACAGATCTCATTCCTACAGCTTACCGCTCGGCTCGCACCCATCGGTTGGATTATGGTCCTTTTGCTATGGGGCTATTTCTGTCTGGTCTTGCCACCAGAACGCGACCGCATCGTCGGTTTGCGTAAAAGGGTACTCGACCTACATCGCCGGCAAGGGCCTTTGACCTGGCGACAAGGCCTGGCCGCGCTCACCGTTTTCGTGGCGTTTGGCCTGATGTCGTTGCAGTCGATCGTTCCGGCGCTGGCCCAGCTAGATCGGGCCGCTCTGCTCCTTCTGACGACCCTCGTTTTCTTCATCTTCAAAGTTCTCGACCTACAAGATTTGGAGGAGGTTCCCTGGAATATCGTCCTCCTTTTTGGCGGCGCAATGTCTTTAGGCCAATGCCTCTGGCAAACCGGTGCCGCCCAATGGCTTGCGCTATCATGGTTGAGCTGGACTCAGGATCTGGGCCCCTTCATTTTTCTCATCGCCTTGGCGGGTTTTGTCCTGATCATCACCAATATGATCATGAACGTGGCCGCGATAGCCATTTCCCTGCCGGTCGCCCTCGTCGTAGCGCCCTATCTAAATTTCCCCACCGAGGCGGTCGTCTACGTTTCATTGGCAGCCGCGGGTATGCCCTTCTTGTCTCTCGTTGGAGCAGCCCCCAATGCGATCGCCCACCTCTCGAAGCAATTCACAAGCGCGGAGTTCTTCCGCTACGGAATCGTGCCGACGATCATGCTACTGGGATTGATCTCCCTCGCGCTGAAGACGCTTTGGCTCTAGCCGAGAACCGAATACCCAGAACCGAGAGCCGAAAGTTCTGGGTTAAGCGAGCTAGTTCGAAATTCCGAGCAACTGATCCATCGTTGCTTGGTCTGCTGGGGGGAAGTCGTATTTCTCAAAATCTTCGGAGGTGGCCCACCGGACGTCGTTGACCCGGAGACAGGTGAGTTCGTCGCTGAGCAGGGTGGCTTGGAAGATGGTCAGGGTGACCGAATAGCGATCGTATTCGTGTACGATGGTGGAGAGCTCTTCTCCGACTTCGATCTTTACCGCCAGCCGTTCTAGCAATTCTCTTTCGAGCGCATGGCGTGGGGTTTCGTCGGTTTCGACGCGGCCGCCTGGAAATTCCCAGAGTAGGGGCAATACAGCGGTTTCGCGCCTTTGGGTGATCAGGTATTTCCCGTCCCTTTCGATCAGCGCCGCCACCACCTGAATCGCCGTGCTCATAGTGTTCTTATTCCGACGGTGTGCCGCAGCCCGAACAGAATTTGGCGTCGCCGCTCAATTCTCCACCGCAGTTGCTGCAGAATTTCTTCGCTGCGGCCAATGCTTGTCCGCAAGATGCGCAGAATTTGCCGGGAGCCACGACCGTTCCGCAACCACCGCATTTGACGCCTGAGCCGCCAGCCTGAGCCGCGGGGGCCCCTTGTAGATCGCCGCCCTGAACAGGACCGCCTCCGCCGCCCATATGACCTGCGGGTGCACCTTGGGGTGGCGCCTGTTGTGCTTGTTGCGCCTGGCCCTGGAACATTTGTGCCATGCCCATGCCGACCCCGAGGCCAGCACCACCGAGGAGTGCGCCGCCACCGCCGCCCCCGCCGCTGCCGCCGCCTTTGGCCATACCTTCTCCAGCGCCCATCATCGCCTTGGCGCCAGCATATTGTTGGTAGCCTTGCATACCGCCTACCATGCGGATGTAGGCGGCTTCTTTGTAGAGTTTTTTCAACTCAACAGAATCTTCGTCGCTGATCGTGACGGAGAAGTTTCCGAGGCGAAGAATGCTCAAGCCATAGTCGTCGACGTGTTTGCCGATGCCCGCTAGGACTTCTTCTTCGATCTCTTCGGTATACGCGCCGGAAGTAACTTTGAGCAGCGGCCATTCTTTTTTGACGATCAATTCGCCGACGCGGTCTTTGACCACTTTTAGCAAGAGGTCTCTGAACCACTTCACAAAGCCGTTGTCGTCGGTGGCTTGCATGCCCACCAAGCCCAACAACAGTTTTTGTGGGTCGGTGACGCGCAGGGAGTAGCTGCCGTGCACCATGGTTTCTACGGCCATACCGGATTTGGGATCTTCCAGGGCGCCGATACGACCACCGAATTTGAGGGATGGGATTTCCCGCATGGTGACGAAGAAGACCTCCGCCATCAAGACGTTGCCGCCGGTGAAGCTATCGATGAAATTCGAGAGGAATGGAATATTTGAGGTTTCCAGGGTATGGCGGCCGGGCTGTACCAATCCCTGGACTTTTCCATCCTTGAAGAAAAGCGCGACTTCGTCTTGATCGACGGTAAGTTGCGACTTCATGGGAATGGTCTTGTCGGGGTGCTTGTAGATGATTTGGTTTTTTGCATCGTCAGGACGCGCAACCATCATCTCCGCTACACCGCGTTTTAGAAAATCACCGATACCCATGGACGCTCTCCTTGGCTGGGAAGTTAACTCGAGGTAGGGCTTAGTTTAGGTCGCCCAATGACCTCCGGCAACCCCGATCTGTTGGATTTTCCAAGGATCGCGCAGGATTTCTCGCCGAAAGGAAGGGTTGGGAGCAGTCCAGCGTAGAAGGGCAGCACCGCTGTTTTCTTTGGTTTTTCTTCAGTTGCCCTCGAGCATCTCTCGAAACTGCCCCTCGGAGATGACCTGGAGCGGGCTGCCCCCCGCCGCCAGCTTTTCCGCCTTCTTTTCCTTGCTACTCGGCGCGGTGGTCTTACCTTCGCCGACCACCAAATAGTTGAGTTCTTTGCTGACGCCGCTGGGGGTCTCACCGCCTCGGGCACGAACCTCTTTCTGGGCGCTCTTGCGGTCAAAATGGACGAGCTTGCCGGTGAAGACGAAGGACTGACCACTAAACGGGCCTTCGGCGGCCTCTTCTTTACGGGGGGGCGCTCGGATGATGGTAACTTCTTTGACCAGTTGGTCGATCAGCTCCGCCTTTTTGCCCAGCCCTTGAACAACATGTTTGGCGATGATCTCACCCAAACCATGAATTTCGGCGAGTTCTTCGACTTCGAGCGCACGCACCCTTTCCAGGGTTTCGTAACGCGCTTGCAGAATTCCGCTCACGCTTTTTCCCAATTCCTGAATGCCCAAGGCGCGTAGGAAATTGGCTAGACCCAGCTGGCGGTGATCATCGATTTGTTCGATCAGTTTTGCAGCGAGCTTTGGCCCCACGCGTTCGAGCCCTTCGAGGGCCTCTCGGGTCAACCGATAAAGGTCGGCTGGATTAGCAAGTAGCTTCGCCTCAAAGGCGCTTCGCAGAACCTTATCACCGAAGCCTTGAATGTCGATGACGCTACAATAATGCGCGAGGGTGCCGACAATGGCATCGGGACACGATTGAGGCACGAGGCAGTAGAGAAAGTCGCTTTGCTGCGTTACGGCACCTCCGCACGACGGGCACGTCTCGGTAATGGAGATAGTCTCGTTACCAGCCTCCGTGACGAATTCCACATGGGGAATAACACCGCCTCTTCGGGTGACCATGATCTTCGCATGCTTCGTGAGGCCAAGCTTTTGGACGTAGCCCATATTATGCAGCGAAACGCGACTCACTGAGGCCCCCGAAAGGGTCACTGGCTCGATCAATGCAACCGGCGTGATCGTTCCCGTGCGCGCGACACTCCATTCTACGTCGTTCAGTATCGTCTCTTTGGAATCACCTTGAAATTTATAGGCCATCGCAAAACGGGGATGATGGGCCGTATGGCCGAGGCGCTTTTGTTCGGTGAGTTGGTTCGCTTTGAAGACCACGCCATCGATTTCGAAGTCGAGTCCGGGACGCCGTTTCGAGAGATCTTGATAGGCTTCTGTGAGGCCGTCTCTATCGACGAGGGAATATTCAACCTCCGCGAATCCGACTTCGAGCAATCTGGAAAATTTATCAGCTTCAGAATTGACGCTAGGGTGTCGGTAGTCGAAGGCAGCAAAAGAAAGTTTGTAGGCGCGGCAGCGTTCGGAGTCTTTATGTTTGATGGCGCCCGCTGTGAGATTTCGGGGATTGGAAAAGGTTTCGCGATAGCGGTCGAAGACGCTGAGCTTCATGTAGATTTCCCCGCGAACCTCCACATCTTCGTCGGGAATCTGTCGCGGAATATCGACTATGGTGAGTGCGTTGACGGTGATGTCATCGCCGGAGACGCCGTTGCCTCGGGTTGCGGCGAGTTGCAGGCGCCCATCCTTTCCATAGCGCAAGCTAGCGGCAATGCCGTCCATTTTGGGGGTGACAACGATCTTCCCTTCGAACTTCTTGGCCCAGGAGAGCAGGTCGGCGTCGTCGTAGCATTTATCCAACGAGAGCATGGGTTCCTGGTGGATGACCTCTTTGCCGAAGCGCCCGGCAGCGGAGGGGCCGAGTTCTTTTAAGATCGGCGAATTCGGTGCAAGCTCTGTGAGTCGTCGTACCAAGCGGTCGTAGTCGTAGTCGGAAATTTCCGCTCGAGCCTGATCCCAATAGAGATGGTTATGGTGACGGATCGTGTTTTCTAGGGTTTCACGATCCATGCCCGCCAAGGCATTGTCGCTCAATTCGGTCATTTCGATGAGGCTCCGCTGGAACAGAAGCCGAGTTCCTTCATTTGCTTCTTTGCGACGGCGGCCCAGCCGCGATTCGCAGCGGGGCTCGCAGGACTAGGATGCAAGATGCGGCCGAAGCGGAGGTCATAGTCGCTGAGCACCGTTTGAGCCTTCTTTTCGGCGAAAGCGCCAACACCGATCACCCATTCGGGGTTGAGAATTTCGATCATCGTACGCAAGTGTTGATCGCAATGCGCGAAGAGTGCGCGGCGCTCTTCCGCAGGTAGTTTGTCGGGCGTGATGTTGCGGCCGCTTTCGGCCATGAAGGAAAGAGGGCAATAATTGGCGACGAAGAACTGGCGGAAGAATTTATCGGGCGTCTTGTAGTGTTCAGCGACGGCCCCCCAAAGGCGTGTGCCGCTAACTTCGCTTCGCGGGCATTGTAGGCCTTGAACAGGGCGTTTGGGATGTATGACTTTGGGTTGTTTGACCTGGCCTTCCAGTTTGAGCCAGTCGCGCACCATCTGGACGTCTCCGAAGGGAACACCTGTTTGCGCCATGCCCCAGGGGCCGGGATTCATCCCCAGGAAAACCGCGCGCTTCTTTCCCTGCCCAAACCTCTTGAGGTAGTCGTGGTTCAGGCTTTTGGCATATTGCAGGGGGTTATAAACGTGGGTGACCGGATCGGCGAAGGTAAGTTTGTTGACCTGTCGCGCGAGTCTATCGGCGGCCTTTATCAGATCCATCGCAATCCTTAGTCTTCTTTTGCTGGGGTTTGCTCTGAGGAAGGGCGCGGCTTTTGGCCGACCAATTGGGCCAGGTGTCGTCCCTGGTAGACGCCCTCATCATAGCTGAGAATGGAGAGTTTCTGATGCCAGGTCATCAGTTCGTTGTTGGCGATGAGAAACCGCCGAGAAGGATGACGGTGGTACTTCAGGTTTTCCACCGTGGCGAGTTCCATGATCAGGATGCCGCCGGGAGCGAGGGTTTCCTCGATTCGCGGGGCGAGGGAACGTTGCAGGTAGTTGAAGCAAATGATGACGTCGAAAGGGCCATCTGGGATCAGCGAACGTTCGATATCCCATAAGCGAACTTCAATGTCGACGCCCCTGCGCTTGGCTAGGCTCTTGGCCTTTCTTAGACCCACTGCGGAGATATCAACCGCTTCGACCTCAAAACCCAATTCGGCGAGGTAGACGGAATTTTGACCCTCGCCAGCGGCGATATCGAGGGCGCGGCCCGAATTCGGTAGAAGGCCTTCTTTTTCCACGAGGAAAGAGGCGGGTATTTCGCCGAAGATATAGTGATCGGCAGAATAGCGTTTGTCCCAGCGATTTTGGTCGTTATCGGACACGTTATTTCGCCTCCTTCAATTTCGCCAATAGGGATGATTCATTTGCTTCTAGATAGTCGATATACACGCCTGGTTCTTCATGCGGGGCGAGTACTCCGCGCTCGATGGCTGCTTCCAACGCCTCTTTTAGCTTGCCTATCTCGCGACTCGGCTTGAGGGAGAAATGCGCCATCAGAAGATTGCCGATGCCGGAGGGGAGGGGGGGAACGCGTGCGTCGATTTCCCTCAAGGCATTGATTCGCGTTTTGAGTTGATCGATACGCGTCCAAGCGGCTTCGCGTTTATGCTGCCTGGCCGACGTGATGTCCGCCCGAGACAATTTGAAGAGCGATTCGAGATGCGGTTTCAAATCGCGGTCGAAGCGGCGCACAGCGCTATCTGTCCAACTGTCTTCATATTGACTGACCCGCTGATGGTTGATGATGAGCCAGCGGATTTCAGCGGCGAGGTCTTTCGGAAATTTCAAGCGGCGTGCGATTTTGTCAAACATACGCGCGCCTATTTCCGCGTGGCCATAAAAAGTAACCTTGCCGCCGTCGGATGTGGCTCGGGTAGGAACCTTGCCGATGTCGTGAAGGAGTGCAGCCCAGCGAATCGTCAGCTCCGCGGGCGCTTGACCCACGACCTGAACCGTATGTTTCCAAACATCCTTGTGGGCGCGGCCTTCGTCTTGGGTGAAATTCACGGTCGCGGCGACTTCAGGCATGAGTTGGTGGAGTATTTTGCTCTCGCAAAGCCATTCCAATGCGGGAGCTACGCTGGGGCCCACCATGAGATCGTGCAGGGCATTCAAGACTTCTGCTTTGTCGTGGTGGTCGAGGTCTGGGGCTTTGATTTGCGCGAGTTCTGCGAGTTCGGGGGTTGCCGAAGCGGTCCCTTGCGCAATGCTCACGCCGAGGCGCAACCCCTGATAGGCTGCATCTGATTCGTTATTTCTTTCGCCAGACATCGTTAGGGGATTATCAGTTGGGGCGAGGGTCGGCTGTCAAGGCATTAGCGCGCACTACAGGTCAACATGTTCGGCGTTGGATAGATTGCGCCCCAAAAAGAGCTTGCCGATTTCATTGAAGCGACTGTCGTCGGTGAAGAGGAAATGATCCGCTCCAGCGGTGAGACCGGGTGGATATTCGAGGCTCTGGAGTTCTAGATCTTTCGCTACAGCGTCGGCTACGGCATCGGCAGAATCGATCACGTGGATCTGATGGCCGAAGGTCATCGTTGCCCGCAGTGAAATCAGATCTTTGAGCACCGGATAGTGGGTGCAGCCGAGAACCAAGGCATCGATTTCACCGCAGGATGCCTTCAGGAGATCTAAATAGTGTTGAACGATATCGGCACTGATCGCGGTGTCGAGCCAACCCTCTTCGGCCAGGGGAACCAGGAGGGGACACGCTTGGCTAAAGACGTCTACTTCCGGGTTGAGCCTCAATATGGCTTCTCGATAGGCCTGCGAGTTGATGGTGCCGCGGGTGCCCAGTACGCCGATCTTCTTTTTGGGGCTGGAAGCGACGGCCAAAGCAGCCCCCGGCTCGACCACGCCCATCAACGGAATTTGCAAGGACTGGCGCAGATGCGGCAGCGCGTAGGCGGATGCGGTATTGCAGGCAACCACCAGATATTTGACCTGTCGACCGACAAGAAAGTCCGCGATTTGGCTCGAATAGCGGGTTACGGTGGCGGCGGATTTTGAACCGTAGGGCAGCCTCGCCGTATCCCCGAGATAAATCAAAGATTCGGTGGGCAGGGCTTTTTTGAGGGCACGTACAACGGTGAGCCCGCCAATACCCGAATCGAATACACCGATAGGAGAGTTTTGAGTTGCCACCTTTCCATCCTTTTTCCGCGGCCCCTCATCGCATAACCGGCCTCACCTCGCAACCGAAAGCCAGAACGTGCCGGAACGTGGGTGATATTGCGGACTAAGCGGTGGTGGTGAAGATGCGAACCTTCCGGCTTGCGGAAAGACCTGGCTGGCGAGCTACGGGGAGATGAGAGGGGCGCCGGAAATCTAGAAACTACTACCGCTGGTAAACGCGTAGTCCACGCTGACATCCCACTCACTAACGCTCTTGACGACGAATTTCGCATAGCCGTCTTGGCATTTGACGACGTAAACATGGCCGATCTCTAAGGGTGCCAGCACCGTATCCTTACCCCCGTCCCATGTAGTCGGTATGGTCGTTACCGAATCCAACGAGACTGCCCCCATATCCTTCGTGAAATTCTCGGTATCTGTATTGCTATTGTTGCGCCACCAAACCGCGGTATCCGGAGCACCTTCCGGGGATTTGGATGGAGACGGCGCCCAGCCGATGATCTCGCCGTCGTTATCCGTATAGTCGGCGATTATTCCCGCGGAAAAATCGAAACCGTCGTGCTTTAGCGTGGCGGGCGTACCTCCAGAAGATGAAGGGGGCGGCGGGGCCACGGTGCAGTCGGGCAGGCTGAGCCTTATGTCGCCCAGGTCTTTGACGAGCCCAACATCTAAACTGGTAAAGGTCTGAGGGGTACTTTGCGTGCGGCTTTTTCCGACTGTCACGATGCATTGAGCGTTGGCCACGACGGGGACACCGGCAAAGCGGGCATTAAAGGTATCGTCCGAAGCGGGAAATTTTCCATCCGCCGAGGTGGATCGTTCCCCGCTTCGCCAACTGGCGCTTGCCGTATCCTGTTTGATGTGAACGAAGACACCTTTCATCGGTTGGCCATTGCAGTCGACGACGCGGCCGACCACGTACGATGCTGGGTAGGGGACATCCCAGTTCCAGATGGTGAAATGTTTGACGGTGGCTTTGTAGATATTGCCTTCTTTGCTGCCTGTGCCTTCTTGGTGCCATTGTCCGTCGTTTGTATCGTAGTACCAGAGGGGCATTGGATCGGGGGCGGAGCCTGCCAATGCCGTCGGCACCGGAATGCTTATTTCGGCTGTTTGACCGGCGGCCAGCTTCAACTCATTGGCATCACTGTCGCGGATAGTGACCTCCATATAGCCGTAGCTCATGATCGGCACCACGCTACCGGTCGTATCTACGCCGAGAAAATCGCCGGGAAAAGTATCGATGCCGGCTGCGGTTGTGGGATCAAAGGTGGTCACCGCTAGCGTCGCTGTGCCGGTGAATGCATTGCCACTACTGTCTTCCAATGATCCCGCGTTGAGTGTGACGTAACCACCGTTGGGGGTCGTCACTGTACCGCCCACTGCCGCGTCGATGTCTCCGGTGGTTTGTACGGCGGCGAGCTTTGCAGTTACTTCAAAGGATTCCCCTGCGCGAATCCGCGCCGTTTGCCCATTAAGCGCGTAGCCCATCTTGCTGAATGTGACGACGCCGCGCGCTTCTTCGGCGAGATCGGGAAGCTCGAATGATCCGTCCAACCCGGAGAGCGTGGAGGAATCGCCGAATTTGATTTTCACATCGGCGAGAGGGAGGCCGCCTGTGTCGGTCACCGCCCCTTTCAGTATTCCTGTCGTGGGTTGATCGGCAGTTTCGTCGCAGGCGGTTGTGTTCAAGAGGATGCAGGCAGCAAAGAGGATGGTGGGCCAACCAATTTGTCTGATCGAGGCCGAGGGTTTCATGGGTTTCTCCCGTTATTGAATCGATTCAATAACGACTCTAATAGCCTTAACATTGCAGGGCAAATAGACCCTTGCTCGAAGATACAAATGGTGTGGGTGTGGGTCAGGTCACCGTCGGTCTTCATACCACGCAGACACCCAACGGAGGCGCCTTTCCAAAAGCGTGGAGTTGCCCTACTCTGGTGAGGTTACCGGGGGGGAGTTGGGAAATCCCGGTGGTGGAATAGGGAGAGGGCCGGATGGGATATAGGGAAGGCGAGGAACCGGTAATCGACGAGAAGATGCGTCATCCTCAGGATCGTCTGCGACTGATTCTGGATGGTTCTGATATCATCGTCTGGGCCATGAATAGCGAGGGGATCTTTAGCGTTTCCGAAGGGCGGGGATTGCATCAGATCGGTCAATCCCCCGGTGAAGTGGTCGGCCAATCGGTTTTTGAACTCTATCGCGAGGATGCTGGAGCGCTTGCCGAAGTCAAACGTTGTCTGGCCGGTGAAGACTTCGCATCAGCGCAACAGGTTGCCGACCGCATTTGGCAGACGACCTTCCGTTTTCTTCGTGACGAAAGCGGTCAGCCTTGCGGCGCAAGTGGCGTATCCGTTGATATCACCGACCGAATCGCAGCGGAAACAGCGTTGCAGTCCGCCCACGATGAACTGGAGCAGCAAGTTGCGCAACGGACGCAAGAACTCGTTCGGGCGAACGATGAGTTGCGGCAGGAAATCAAGGCCCGAAAAATTGCCGAAGAAGAACAGAGACAATTATCAGATAGATTGCAGGCGGCCGAACGACTGGAATCCCTCGGCAAACTCGCTGGCGGCGTGGCCCACGATTTCAACAATCGGCTGGTCTCGATTCTGGGTTTCGCGGAGATGATCGCAAAGGACGCTACGGTAGAGAAGCACAGGCAATACGCTACGCGAATTGTTCGGGGTGCCGAACGCGCCGCGCGACTTACAGAACAGATTCTCGCGTTCGCGCGGCAGGGCGCTTTCCAATCAGTGATACTTGATCTTCATGAGCTCATGGGTGAAGCGCAAACGTCTCTCACGACCGCGATGGGGGCCGACATTCAGATTTCGACGGCCCTGAATGCAAATCCATCGACGGTCCGTGGCGATCCCTCGCAGCTCGAGGACGTCTTCATCAATTTGATGATCAACGCGCGCGAAGCAATGCCGGATGGTGGGCAACTGATCTTAGAAAGTGAAACCGTGACAGTCGAAGACGATTCCCGAATCGGCACACTATTTGAAGACAGCAGCCAGCGCTATATCCGGTTCACCGTCTCCGATACCGGGAGGGGCATCGATCCTGAAATCCAAAAACGGATCTTCGACCCCTTCTTCACCACCAAAGATCCCAGCCAAGGCACCGGCATGGGCCTCGCTTCTGTCTATGGCACCATCAACAACCACGGTGGTCAGATCTGCGTGGAAAGCATCCCCGGCAGCGGCGCCGCCTTCATCGCGTACCTGCCCGTTTGCACCTGAACCCAACCCCCTCAAGACAGAAAAACAGCAATAATAGGATGTTACAGGCGCGCGTAAGAAGCGACGCAACGTATCACAACGTATCACCTAGACGTTGACAGCGTGTTTCATTGTGATACGCTTCTGGTAAGGAGAGCACGTTGTGACACAAAACCCCAAAGAGTCGGAGAATGGTTCGGCAGGTGGCGACGAAAGTGATGGGTCGGAAAAGAGCCGTTCGCGCAAGGATAAAGTGCTTCATACGCGTGTGCCCGCCGTGTTGGACGAGGAACTCAAACGCCTGGCTGAAAATCTAAGGGTTCCTGTTTCCAATCTGGTTCGTACGTTCTTGGAAGATGCTGTAGCGGCTGCGGATAAGGTGGGTCGGTTGGCCGAAGATGAGTTGCGTACGGTCGCCAAGCGTTTGGCCGAGGAGCGGGAAAAACTGCGAAAGCTGACCCAGGTCGTCAGGCCGTCCCCCGCCGGCGCCAAGGAATCAGATCGCTCTTCTTCATCATTCTCCGAGGGTTTAGGTGGTGAGGTATTTGCGGGTGTCTTGGGATGGCAGCCGCTAACCGTGGCGACGGCGCTTCAGTGTCACAATTGTGAGGCAGCCATCGTCGTCGGTGAGACGGCTTATCTCGGTGTTCGCGATGGTGCAGGGCCTCGGGTTGTTATCGATGGGAAATGCCTGCCCACGAAAGCCTAGTTCAAGGATCGTTCTATAAAGGAGAGAAGAATGGACAACGCCAACAAAGAAGCAGACCTGGGAATTGACCGGTTATTGACGGACCTATTTTCCGTCGGCCGAGAGTGGGCGACCTATGGGCTTTCAGTGGGAAAAGCGGCCCTTGAAGCGAGCGCGCATTCGCTGGAGGTTACTGCGAAGGGTCTAGGAGATCTCCAGTCTCGACTAGAAACGGCAGAAACGGCAGAAACGGCAGAAACGGCAGAAGTGGACGGTACTGTGGAGGACTCCCAAGACGACGACAACAAGACCGAGCCTGCCGCGGAATAGGTTTCTTCACTGCTTTTCGTTGCCTGTGCCCGTCGGGTGCCCGGTGGCGATGGCCCGCCGAAAGCTTTTGCGATAAACTCGAGCCATGTGGCTTATTCCCTCGGCGGTTTATTGGTCCTCATTGGGCTTTGTTGGCTATACGTACGCGGGTTATCCGCTGTTGATCAAGGCCTGGTCAAAATTACGTCCAAAGGCGCCGCTTTTGGGCGAGGGCGGTGAGCCTCGGGTTTCGGTTGTGATGGCGGCGCATAACGAGGCGACGCAGATCGGTCGCAAACTCGAGAATCTACTCGATCTCGAATACCCACGAGAGAAATTGCAGATCATTGTCATCGACGATGGCTCTACAGATGAGACAGCGCAGATCATCGGCAGCTATAGCGACCAAGGAGTCGAACTGGTTTCGCTGAGGAACGCGGTAGGCAAAGCGTCTGCAATCAATCAAGGTATGCTCGAAGCGGATGGCGACGTCATCCTTTTTTGCGATGT
>Ga0257122_1000508_pt1 | contig 33643 bp, 41 predicted proteins | sample SI106_120metaG_FD_190146 | JGI IMG/M metagenome (GOLD analysis project Ga0257122, IMG submission 190146) | Marine microbial communities from Saanich Inlet, British Columbia, Canada - SI106_120 | ecosystem: Environmental > Aquatic > Marine > Inlet | place: Canada: British Columbia | collected... | reverse complement strand
TAACATTTACATTATTTTCAACGTTATCGTCGTTTGTGGAGGTAGTATTAACTGTAATGCCTTCCTCTAGTTGTTTTTTTAATTTTTTATCTAAATTAGACATTGTGTTATCCTCGTTGTGCATTAATCTATCTTGTTGTATTTTTTGTTGTATTCTTGTAGAAATTCCAGGCCCTGTAACTTCGTCACCGTCACCAGTTACTAAGTGTCCTTCGTCGTCAACGTTGTAGGTTTGTTTAATATCAGCATTGATATCGTCATCGGAGTATATATCGGTGTCTTTAGTAATTAAAGGATTCATAACTGTTGCATCAGCACTAATTCCTTTATTGCGCAAATAACTTACCATACTTCTGTGGTCTGATGCGTTACCACGAATAATAAATTTGTCCGTGTCATATTTCCGTACTGTTATATTGTTCTTTACTGCCCATCGTGTTATTTGTGCAACTTTAAGTGAATCCTGTATACTGTAAAAAACCTTGTAGCGACCTTTTTGCGACACCATACTTGGATGAACTGTAACTCCTTCTGTTATGTATCCGTTAATTTCTAAGTCTTGTAGTGAATTTACCAAACTACTATGTTTGTGTGCTTGTGCATCAATGCGGATTTCTTCGCTATCGATGTCAAGAACTGTCATTCCACTTTTTTCTGCAGAACGTGCTACTGCATTTGCTTCACTTGCGTCATTGACGTGGTATGTAAATGTATGTTTTCCTATAGGAACTCTACCACCATTGTCTAAACGTACTTCAAACCCACCCGTATTTTCTGTAATTGTATCTTCCATTGCAAATGGTGTTTGTCCATTTGCAACTCGTTGTTTATTTGCTTGTGCAGTTTGAGCATTGCGCGATTGTTTATAAGTTTCACGTTCTTGTGGTGTTAATGTAGGTGATTTAAAATTCGCCCTAGCCGCTTTTGCTTGTTTATTCAACTCCGATGCTCTTGCATTAGGTTTTTCGAATTCAGGGGTTTTATTCCAATCAAATTTACCAAACTTAGCCTCGTTATCTGCGTCCCAATCAGCACGTGTTGATTGCATCTTAGCAACCTTATCAGCAGGCATATCAACACCTGCATTTTTACGGTAATTGTTCTTCATTACTTGTTCACCACGGTGTATATTAATGCGTGGGTCTACTGCTGAATCTTCTTCAACTGGCTCTTGTGGTTCAGGTTTTTTCATATTAAGACCTTTGTAATTCTTGTACATAGATTGTCTGGCGGCTTTTAATCCTGCTCTATCTTTTGCAAAAGACTGTACAACTTCTCCATCGGCATTCGTTAAATGACTGCCTTTGTGGTCTGTTTTGATTGTTGGTCCTTCGTTTAGTTTTTTCATTTTATTATCCTAATACAAACCCTGAGGCAAATGGCGTTTGCTTTCGAAGTCAGTGTAATCACTATGAAGTTTTTTTGCAACTTGTTTTACATCAGTTAGATAACCGAGGTATTCGCGTAATCTTTCGTCAACTTCGTCTTTAGTTGTTGGTGCGTCAAGATGAATTGTAAATTCAGATATGTCTAATTCACTCTCATACTCACCAATATAAAATCCTGGACCTATTGTATTAAATACTATAATTTTATCACCTTCGCGCTTTTGTTTAAAATATACATAGTTTCCTGAGTGTGGTGGATTGAACCCCATTTCAATTGCTAACAGTTCGGTTTTACCGTGGTTTTGGTCAACCCCAACTAATGAACGTACATATTCTTCGACATCGTCAAGAGTTCTTAACTGGTATTTGCCCATAAAACGGTCAACGTTTATCCCTTCGTCTAATTTGTTTAAATCATTTCTAATGCTTTCTTGTAAGTTCATTACTCTTTGTCCAATATCATTTCGTCGTTAATTTCAAGAAGTGCTTTGAGGAAATGTTTTAAAGTTCCTTGCTCATAAATTGCCCAATTAATTGTTTCATAATTGCCTTCGTTGCCACGCTCTACAAGGTTCACTAATTTGTCCTGAATAGATGCTTCAAGTTGATGCAATAACATATCACCAAAGCCACTAACACGTACTTCGGGATTACTTGGGTCATCGTAGTTGATAACCATTCCTGCTCTGTCTTCTGTCTCAAACAGTTTTAAATCGCCTCTAATGCTTTCTTGTAGGTTCATGATATTAATCCGGATATGCCATTAATGTACCACTATCATATGGTTCAGTGAACCAACCATTTAATTCTAAGAACTCTGCTAGTTCTGGATTAGTTCCAAATGTGTCAGTAAAAACTTCTGGTTCATATAAAGGCATGCTATATTTTTCTCCATCGTACTCAACCTCTATTTCACAATCACCTGAGCCTCTGAACCAAATACCACCCGCTTTACCGTCCCACTCTGATGTAGAAACTGCATTGCAACATGGAAATTTTTGGTTTAGTTTTTTAATCATTACTGAGTCTACTGTTGATTGTTGACCTTCGTCTAATTTGTTTAAATCGCTTCTAATGCTTTCTTGTAAGTTCATAATATTAATCAATTGGGTGGTTGTAATAGCTACCGTCTAAATCAGGAATGTCTTGTCGTTTTCCACTTCTAATAGTAAACGAATTCTCAATAATTGCATGATAAATGTTACGCAACTGTGATTCTTTATATTGGTCAAGTACATATCCGGACGTATCTACCACTTTAATTTGTTGATACAGGTCTCTAAAAGTAGCAAGTGTTTCTAATACTTTATAGTCTTGATTTTCATCTTCGTTGACTTCCTCGTTGTACGCAGGTTCAATCGCTAGTAACCCTTGCTTTGACTTAGGTATTTTAAAATGCGCAATTGCTAATTGCTTTGCGTCATATATTCCATCCGCATCTTCTTTGTCAATTTCAAGTTTCTGCCCATTGTACATTGCTATATAACCAGCAAATACTTGCTCTTCGAATAATTTTAAGTCATTTCTAATACTTTCCTGCAGGTTCATTACTTTGCTCCTGTCTCAGGACGCTCAGGTAATTTAACACCACTAAACGGACTTGTGTTATTCTGTGGCAAATCATTAGTCGTTACTGCTTTTGCAGTTTTTCCACCCGCCACTTCAAATTCTGTCTTTGCTCTGTTCTTAATAACATCCTTTTCGCTACCCGGTGTAGTGTAGTCTTTATTAGCATCTACTTGTGCTTGTATATCAGCAGGTAAGTCACTATCCAACAAAGACCCATCTTCTGGTGTTCTGTCTTTATTTGCTTCTTCGTCTGCCATGCTATCGTCAAATGCTTTATTAACAACAATAATACTATTGCCTGCAATACCTGCATCTTTGCAAATTTGCACAAATTGCTCTGTACTTGCAGGGTAATTGAATTTAGCATCTAAAATGTTAACTTCTTTGTTCTTAATACCTTCAAATCCCAATGGATTCTGTTCAATTGGTGTTCTTTTTGGTTCAGATAAACTAACCATATCGAATGCCGCAAATCCTTGCTCCATCTTTTCAATTTGTTCTTGTGATAATTCACCAGCAATCTTAATACGGTATTCGTATTGTCTTGATGACTCTATTAAATAATCTCGTAATGTTCTCATACTAATTTCCTACCGTATGTAATTAAATGTTATCTGTATTTATACTATTTGTCAGTTTCTTCTACATCAATGATGGATTCGTCTGTGCCTTTAATAAGTCTGTCCAATAATTCGTTTCTGTCCAATAATGAACCGTTGGATAACGTACTTAGTCCGCCTTCTGGATTATCCAAATCCAACTTTGCTTTCTTGAGTTGTAAATCAATCATTTTGAGTTTCTTATTAACCTTAGCGTTCTTTGCTGTGATTGCACTGTTAAGCATACGCTCAGCAACACCAAATATCTCACTAGCATGGCGTGGTTCAACATTCATTCCTAAGTCCATCAAGTCTTTATAACTTTCAACTGCTTGTCTAGCAAGTGTATCCATTTCTTCATCACTTGCTTCTAATCCACGAACCGCAGTTAATGCATTCTCAATCTTCTCAAGATTGCTCATTTCAACTATTGCTGTTATTTCTTCTGGTGTCGTATTAATATCTTCTTCATTTGGTCTACTCGATGATTCGGGTAACTCAAACAAACTTTCTAATTTTTTTGTCATATTATTTTCGAAAGATTTGGTCTTCCGTTATTACTCTAAAAACAATGTGATTACGTTTTGCCCAAGCAATTGCCGCTTCCCATTTAGCGTAATTAATAGCAACCGTAGCACGTTCCTTGCTATTTAACTTCTCCGTAAGCATGCTCTGCTTTTTTGGTTTAATTTCAATTAATTCAGCAACACGTTTGCCATGTTTGTTTTGGTATACAACCAAAAAGTCAGGAACGTAGGTGGAGTGCTTTCCCGTCAAGGGGTTACGATACGGGATACGTATAGATTCACTTGCCCATTCCATAACATGTTCGTTATTATCACAGAAATTCATAAACGCTAACTCCCATGAACTTCTATATATAATGGAACCTTTCCCTACGTACTTGTTTGGATTACGAGGTTTATAATGACCTTGTGAATATCGAGGCATATATTAATCCAATATATTTCTAGCAACCTGTTGATTCGGGGTGATGACATTACTAACCCCAAGCAGTGCGCTTTGTGAGCGTATTTGATTAAGATAATATGCCATTATTTCAGATATTCCGATTTTATCTTTGTCTTTCATTGAATCCAAGAGGGTTAATACAGATACATCAATTGCTTTAGACACCCTGAATAAATCAACAGAGAAGGCATCTGCTGTGTTTGGTGTATCGAATACTTTCTTAAAAAAGCCAAATACAATACTATAGTGTTCGGAACTTATTCCAATATCCCTATCCGAATAAAACGTATCTACATTTAACTTTCTTGTCATTACTAACCTATTTTAATCCCATTACTAAATACATCACCCGCCGATTGCATACTGTTGGTAAGTTTTTTTACCTCACCTGACTTAACCAACGTATTCATTTGCTGTGATATACTCTGCGATACAGGAGCAAACGATTTAGCAACACTGTTCAATGAAGGGGTTAAATCGTTTGCCATATTTTTCAAACTATCCATGCTCGGAATCCCATCTTGTAGATTTGCTACGCTCGGTAATGTTACTCCAGATAGTGCATTGGAAATACTACCTGTACTACCTTCTAATACTGCCATGCCCTGTGGCATTGATGATTGCATAGTAGCAAACATATGTTCAAAATCACTAGTGTTTAATGATACACCTGGCGCTAACTTTGCTGCTAACTGATTTGCACTTGGAGATACTCCGCCGAACATATTCGTTATTCCTCCCATGTTAGGTAACGCACTACTAATACTATCGGTTACTGAACCAAAGTTACTTCCTGAAAATAATCCAGACACTGCACCTCCAATCCCACTAGTTATTGCGCTTATTCCTGTTCCAATCGATGGAATTGAAAATGTACTACTAAGACTACTTCCATTATTTGAAATATAATTGGTACCCATTGATATTGCACCTGATACTAATTCCGATGCAACAAGTGACCCCACATTTGCTCCTTTAAGTGTATTCCGCAAAGAACCACCAGTTCTAATGGCACCCAATATATTACCTGATGCCAAATCATCAATGATGCTACTTCCCGATTCTATCATCCCCCCACGACCAAATAAACTAGCAGTCGTACCTGGTCGCAGTGGGCTAGGACTAGTATCATACATTGATGATTCACCAAATCCTTTAACCTCTTCTCCGACCTTACCACGACCGTATTTAACAGTTTCGCAATTGATAGTCATGGTATGTTGCATCACCTCGCTACCAGCACTGTAATCGAACGTATCGTGGTCCCAATCAGTAATAATTGGATTAATCAATGTGTACGAGGTAAAGTTTCCTCGGTTCATGCCATATACCTTTATATCAGTAAAGAATGCTGGTTTTTCATATCCGTTTGGTCCTGAACCATTGAAACCCCAATCGTTAATTACACGACCGTTATCGTATATATCACGTGCATTATAACTTGGGTTATTTGAACCTTTCCCATCATATCCATGACTAGGGTCACTATAATAATAATTATAATAATTGTACCACATAGACCTAACAGTATCACTTCCATCATCATGGAAGGTGATATTCAATGGTCTGTAATTAATCTTCTTCTGAATATATCGCTTGCGATTGTACTGATTCATTTCCTCTACTTCAAAATTGAATGTAGGGAGTTTTACAGTTTTAACAAGCATACCTATACGATTAGACCCATCGGGACCAAGTGATTTTTTTAATTGTGGTATTTCCGCAGTGTTTAACGTGAAGTAAACATGGAATAGGAATTTATTAGTGGGGGCGAGGGCATGCCCATCGGCAACGAATATCTTACTTCCGTGCTTATAGTCACGGAAATAATCATTCCCGAAGAACCCTTCTTTAAATCCACCACTAAAATCATCCCAACTACCTAGTTGTTCCTTTAGTGAAGATTTTAGAAAACTACCAAATCCCATAATGGATTAGTTACGAAACGCTGTCGCCAATGCTTCTACCAACATCTGCGCCAATGCCACTACCGATTGGAGTTTGCACTGCGTTATCGAAACGTAATGTCATTGCAACTGTAACTGGCTCTGAACTACCGTAGTTCAAATCTCCGTAGTTTACGTTAGCAAGGTAACAACCATATACTTCCCAAGTCTCTAATACATTTGGCTCGTGTGCACCATTACCACCGTCTAAAATCTCCACACGTGTAGTAAATTTGTAATCAGCACCCGAAGCGGCACTTGCTTGTTCCATGAAATCTAATTGCTTCTGTAATTGCTCACCTGCTAACTTAGAAACCATGCCACTAGCATCATCTCGTAGATTAACATTAATATCGTCCCAAGTATGCTTACCTGCCAAACGTACACGTGAGTTATAAATCTCAATGTCGATTGGGTCAAAACTTACTGATGGTCTAGTAAAGTCAATTACTTGTTTTGTTAGTTCAGTTCTTGGTGTAGATACGCCGAAGTTTTCAAAAACTACACGGAATCTATACTTTAACTTTGGCATTAACAAACCTTGGCTTGAGCCTGATTGGTCTGTTGCTAATGGTGTTGTCATTCTAGTCAATGATGATACTGACATATTTTACTCCTTAATTATACTTAATCTTATTTATCCTATTCAACAAGCATAAAAACGACCAATATAAAAAATGAGTTTATTAATAAAAAACTAAATAAACCGATGAATTTGGCAATGTTGCCATTTTCTACAAGTCTGGAATGACTTTAAACTATATTTTAACTACATAGGAGAAATTATATGTTAAAAGATATCGTAGGCTGGATTAAATCTGGCACAGAAGCAGGTGTAGCATTGATTGCGTTCGCAATCGTATTACAGGTTATTTTCGGTGGCACAGTGCCATTCATTGGTGGTGACATTATCGGCACCATCACTGGTATTGTTGCACAACTTGGTGCTCAAGGTCTTGTTGGACTAGTAGCCGCTGCTGTTTTATATAAAATCTTTAATAAGTAATATATAATCAACCAATAAAAAAGGCAACTGTTAAAGGTTGCCTTTTTTTATGAGTAAAACATATTATTTCCTATGTCTAGTTAATCATTGATACTATACCCATTATTATAATAAAGCACATAAAGCACATCGTTACGATATCTTCACCATTGCCGTTAATTTCTTTTGACCAATCATACTTTTTCATAGTACCTCCTTATTGGCTATTAAACAAATTTCATAATAATTATATCAGTACCTCCTGTGTTATTTAAAAAACTCTTACGAGTGATATTATTTAGTTGATGGGAATTAATTCATTTTATGATAAATATGGGCATTAAACATATTAAGGGTGTGGGTTATAATCATAGCCCTTATCCTTATCATTTCCATTCTTTTTAGATTCCTTTTTCTTATCTTTAAATACCTTGCTCTTGAACAATGGTGTTCTAACAGAGTGGAGTATTTTATTTTTAATTTCATGTTTCATTTTATTCTCCGTTCATATAAATTATTTTAAACCTAAATGGGTATTTAGGTCAACCCCATCATAAAATAAAAATCACATTGTATATAATTATATGTTTTTAGCATATTTTATATAATGCAACAATCAAAATTAGGTTCACTCACTGAATCATTGCTAAATATCACAAGCGGATTTTTCGTATCTCTAATAATATGGATTTACATCGTTGCTCCATTATGGAACATTGAAATGACCATGCTTGATAATCTTGGTATTACGGGAATATTCACGGTAAGTGCTGTAATACGTTCTTACGTGTGGAGAAGAATCTTTAACCATCACCTTTGTAAAACGGAAAATAAATGATAGATTTATATAATGACGACTGTTTAGTTGTATTAAAAACATTAGATGACGACAGCATCGATTCAATTGTGACTGACCCACCGTATGGACTTAGTTTCATGGGGAAGAAATGGGACTATGACGTTCCAAGTCAAGAAATATTCGAAGAATGTTTACGTGTATTAAAACCAGGTGGTCACTTATTGTCATTCAGTGGAAGTAGAACATATCATAGGATGGCAGTACGTGTTGAAGATGCTGGATTCGAGATAAGAGATATGATTTCTTGGAATTTTGGAAGTGGATTCCCGAAAAGTTTAAACGTTGGTAAAGCAATAACAGCAACAGAAATTTATGGTGGTAGCGGCAGGAAATCAATTCGTAAGGCAAGACTAGGAGACGAATATGAACCAACCGGACAAGAAGATTGGCAGAAAGGGTTCTTTGATAAGAAAGCACAAGGGTCAGATAACACTCCTATCGAAACTGAACTAACCGAGAATGGTGGGAAGTGGGAAGGTTGGGGTACTGCTTTAAAACCAGCACATGAACCAATCGTCATGGCACGTAAACCAATTTCAGAAAAAACCGTTGCTGCCAATGTTCTAAAACATGGCACAGGTGGAATCAACATCGATGATAGTCGAGTTGCAGGTACACCAGAACCAACACGATTTAACCCATCTAAGCACTCACATGATGGGTGGAGGATGAATTCCACAGGAGAGGAATGTGCTATAAACGCAGAAAAAACATCAGGCAGATTCCCATCTAACATAATTATGTCACATCACCCTGAGTGCCAATGTATTGGCGTTAAAACGGTAAAAGGTAATAGCAAACCACATGAGTTAAATTCCAATACAGAACAATACGAAGGATGGGGGAATATAACTTTCCGAAAAGGTGAAATGGTTGGGCATGGCGATGAAGATGGAAATGAAACAGTAGATGATTACATTTGTCACGAAGATTGCCCAATCAAGATTATGGATGAACAGAGTGGTGCGTCATCGATTAATGGCGGAGCATCAAGATTCTTCTACTGCGCTAAAACATCAAAGAATGAACGTAATTTAGGATTGGACGACTTTCCGACCAAAGATGGAAGAAACACACATGACAAAGGTTTGTCCAATGTTATTAGGAAATGTCCAACTCATGATGTATCTATTCCATTAGGAAAATCTACTTATGGGTGTGGGTGTGGTTTTAAATTCGATAACAATCTAACTATAAAAACAACAAAGAACAATCACCCAACCGTGAAACCAATTAAATTAATATTGTACCTACAAACGTTAGTAACACCAAAAGGTGGAACCACACTAGACCCGTTCATGGGAAGTGGAACATCGGGGATGTCAGCAAATATCGCTGGATTTAATTTCATTGGTATTGAAATGGATAAAGATTATTTCAAAATTGCAGAAGCAAGAATCAATGCTTCTGACGATATGGTTTTAGATGATGATGATAAGGTGATTATAAAAGAAAACCAACCATCAATAAACACTTGGTTTGAATGATTAACTTACATAAAGGTGATTGTTTAGAGGTGATGGACAGATTGATTGATGATGGTGTTAAGGTTGATGCTATTATAACTGACCCGCCTTATGGAACTACTGCTTGTAAGTGGGATAGTGTTATAAATTTATATGATATGTGGGAAAGATTACGAGGGTTAGCAAAAGATGAAAATACCCCTATTGTTTTATTTGGACAACAGCCATTTACAACAGAGTTAATTGGCTCAAACATTCAGAACTTCAAATGGCAGTGGTATTATAAAAAACGAATTGCTAGTAATTTTGCAAGTGCTAAATATCAACCAATGAAGCATATTGAAGATGTTTGTGTGTTTACGAAAACAGGTAAGAAGGCGAACTATTATCCAATAATGCAACCAAGAGCGGAAAGTGGCAAAAGTAGAATAAATGCAGGTTTCAAATATAATTCAGAAGGAAAGGCAGATGTTATAGGTGGTATACAGAGAAATAATACAGAGATAGAGTATAACCCAAACATGAAAAATCCAGAGAATATTCAAGAGTTTAATAACAGGGCGAAAGGTGCTAGAGGTAGTCACCCAACACAGAAGCCTATTGAATTACTTGAATACTTAATTAAGAGTCACACCAACGAAAATGAAATAGTCTTAGACTTTACTATGGGCAGTGGAACTACAGGTGTAGCCTGTAAGAACCTAGATAGGAAGTTCATTGGTATTGAACTAGACAGCAACTATTTTGATATAGCTAAGGGGCGCATTAATGATTGACTTACACAAAGGCGATTGCCTTGAAGTTATGGATAATCTGATAGCAGAGGGTGTTAAGGTTGATTTGGTGGTTACAAGCCCACCATACGATGATTTACGTAGTTACGATTCATCAATAAATTTTGAAGATGTTGTCAAAAAACTTTATTTAATACTCAATGATGGTGGGGTTGTTGTTTGGAATTGCAATGACAAGACTAAAAATGGTTCAGAAAGTTTAACATCGTTCAAAACAGCAATATTATTTGTCGAAAATGGATTTAGATTAAATGACACTATGATTTGGGAGAAAACAAACCCAATGCCTCAAGTCAAACAACCAAGATATAACCAAGTTTTCGAATACATGTTTGTTTTCTCCAAAGGAAAGCCAAAAACATTTAACCCCATTATGGTTGAATGCAAGACTGCAAATACACAATACAAATCTACATGCAAACAAATATCCAAAGACAATGTGAGAATTAAAAAAGAACTTACTATCAATCCACAGAAGGTCGATAGCAATATATGGCAAATGGCAGTTGCACAAAATAAAACTGAACATACTGCTGTATTCCCATTGGAGTTACCAACACGACATATAAAGTCATGGTCAAACATAAATGATTTGGTACTAGACCCTTTTATGGGTAGTGGCACAACAGGTGTATCTTGTAAGAACTTGAATAGAAACTTCATTGGTATTGAACTAGACAGCAACTATTTTGATATATCTAAGGGTAGGATAAAAGACGTATGCTAGTTTGGAAACAAGGCATTAAGAGTAAACCGCCTGCTGGACAGGCTCGGTTAGATATGCCCGTACCCTTACCAGAGGATTTAAAGGAATATGAACACCCAGATTTACCGCTTATACCAGAAGGCGTACCATTCGCCTTTGACACAGAGACTACTGGACTATCTCCTCATGACGATGACCGTATTGTTGGTTATTCCGTTAGTATTGATGGCGGGAGTAGTTTTTATGTTGCTTTTCGTCACGATGGCGACAGTAGCAATATGGATGAGCAAGTAGCACTCGACTATTTAAAGTATCTAATGGAGTTGCCTAACCTTAAGGTGATGGCAAACGCTAACTTTGACTTACGATTCGTAATGGCTGAGGGTATCATACCTAAAGCACCTTTCTTTGATGTATTGCTAGCAGAGCGCTGTATCAACGAGTACCGAAGTAGTTACTCACTAGGCGCACTGGGCGAGATATACGTGGGTGAAGGCAAAAACGAGGACGCACTCTATGAGTGGTGTCACCAGTCCTTTGGTGGGCGAAAAGGTCGCTCACAGGCAGGTAACATTTGGCGCGCACCGATTAAACTGGTCGAGCCCTACGCGAGAGTTGACGCAGAACTAACCCTAGACATTTATAACAAGCAACAGGTGTTGATTAAGCAGGCTGAGGTGATTGAGATTATAGACCTAGAAATGCGTTTGATTGAGCCACTACTACACATGACCGCTAAAGGTATCCGCATGGACACCGATAAACTAAAATCGTTAGGTGGGGAGTTGGTGGTTGAAAGTCGTACCCTAACTAAGACACTTACACAGATTGCAGGTAGAGTGGTTAATGTAAACGCAGGGCGTGATATACAGCGAGCGTTCGATGACCTAGGCGTTCCTTATCCGATAACTGACAAGGGCAACCCATCGTTCACAGCTGACTTTTTAAAGTCCTGTGATGCACCTATTGCACAGGCGATTAGTGCGTGTCGCAAGAACACTAAACTAATGAGCTCATTTATTGATGGCGCGTATAAGAAGTACGTAGTCAACGGAAGACTTTACGCAGGCTTTAATCAGATTGGTGCGGTTACAGCAAGGATGAGCAGTAGTAAACCTAACCTACAACAAACTCCTCGGGATGCTCGCTTTAGAGAGTTGTTTATAGCTGATGAGGGTGAGGTATTAGTAGGAGCTGACTATTCACAGATTGAGCCTCGACTAGCTTTGCATTACTGCTCAGGGGAACAGGCTGACGAATTAAAGGAGCTGTTTAATAAAACCCCAGAGTCGGACTTCTATGCAATTCTTATGACAAGCGCGCCAGACGTAGAGCGCCAAACCATGAAGATGGTACTACTAGCTCAGCTATATGGGCAGGGTGAAGCCTCATTATCACTTAAGCTGGGGGACGCAGTTACAGGTAAGAGAATTTTAGGTAGCTTCAATAGTAGCTTCCCTTTCTTTAGGAGGCTATCTGACACTGTAAGAGGCGTTTGCCGTACTAGGAAGTACATTAGAACGGTAGGGAAGAGAAGATGTAATTACCAAGGTGCCGACAGTGTTGTAATACATAAAGCAGTAAACCGCTTAATACAGGGGGGTGCCGCGGATATTATGAAAAAAGCTATTGTAGACATGTGGAATCAAGGGGTTGTAAACAACACTGATTTTAAACTACTTGCTGTAATACATGATGAAGTAATTATAACTACCTCGTTGAAGGGGGATGATTTAAAGTGCGCTATGGATGAGTTAGAGAGGGTCATGGTGGAAGCCTACCCTACTACCTGCCCTATGCATGTGGATAGTAATAAAGGAGATAATTGGTGGGATATCCACTAAAACTAAGGAGAATGAAGATGAGTAAACATAAACACGCAACAGAAATACACGCTTGGGCAGAGGGCTACACAGTACAACACAAGGTACACTTATGTTGTGAACACCCTGATACTGCTGATTGGGAAGATTGTACTGTCACACCCGGCTGGTATGAAGACAGAGAATATAGGATTAAACCGGTGGAGTACAGTGGCGATATTGAACTCTGATTTTGACGAGGTTAAGGACGACATAACCGCGCGTATGCATGAGCTTAGTGAGGCAGTTGATTCACTTGATATCGACCACGAGGCGAAGCAGTATCTATTTAACGAGATTAAAGAGGTGCAACTCTGTTTATACAATAAGCTGGATAATCTAGCTAGCTGTATCAAGCGTATGGATGGGTTGATATTGACATCAGAGCTACTAACAAAGAGGTACGAGGATGAGTGAATCATCATTTGCACGCGCGTTGCGCGACGGGTTTCGCAAGAAAGCCAAGGAGTTGGGGCACAAGACAGCATGGACTCGCTTGGAGTGCTCTGGGGAGGGGATTCCAGACGTGGTTATGTCATTAGGAGGTAATCACTATTTTATCGAGTTAAAGTACGTCGCGAACTACCCAAAGAAGGACATTACCCCCGTTAGAATACCTCATTTCACCAGTGCTCAGCGATGGTGGAGTGTTTTGCATGGGGAGGCGGGGTGGCTATGTTATGTTTTTATTAAAATACAGAATGATTTTATATTGTTCCACTGGAGTGCCTTAGAAGGGCTGGGCAGTTGGACAAAAGAACAGATGAAAGAGCGTGCTATTTGGCATTGTTCTGGAAGGCTTGATTATGAGGGTTTTGTAATTATTATGTTGGAGCAGGGAAATGCCAAACCAGAAATTAATTAAAGAACTGTTCAAGTAAAGAAGGAGTATCACAATGTCAGACTTTAAATTTAAAACTAAGCCTTATGCTCATCAGGAGCAGGCATTTAACATAATGAAAGACAGAGAGACCTTTGCACTGATTGCCGACATGGGCTGTGTTGACAAAGACACTGAATATCTATCCCCTACAGGGTGGGTTAAGATGTCCGAGTATGCAGGAGGCGAGGTTGCTCAGTGGGACATGGAGACTAACGAGGCTGTTTTCGTGGAGCCTACTGAGTATCACGTCAAGCCCTGCCCAGACCCCATGATTAGGTTTAAAAACACTCGTGGGCTTGATATGCTATTGTCCAAAGACCACCGCGTAGTGTGGAAAGGGTATGGCACCAAGATGCAAGAGAGCCCTGCACTAGATGTCGCTGACAGGTATTGGGGAGGGTCTGTAGGTAAAACCAGATTTCCCGCTACTTTTACTTTAAACAGTAATACCGAGATGGGAATAAATGATGCTCAGTTAAGGCTACAGGTTGCAGTGATGGCAGATGGTCATTTCCCATCAAACTGCGCTACAGACAGGGTGACACTTAGGCTGAAGAAAGGGGCTAAGGTAACTAGGCTTCGAGGCATCTTAGACGAGTGTGGCTTTGACAGGAGTGATAAAAAATCATGCTACGAGAGACAGGAGGAAGCTACGGGATTCTGGGTATTTTCTTTCAATGCTCCAATTAAAACCAAGACATACAAAGGCTTTTGGGATGCGTCCTTAGAGCAGAGGGAGGCTATTGCAGACGAGTGTATCTACTGGGACGGGTCTAGCAGGAAGGCGGGAGGCAGGGCTTTTTACACTAGAGATAGGGATAGCGCTGATTTCATACAGTATTGTTTTTCATCTACAGGCACCAGAGCGAGTGTAAACAGATACACCAGAAGGGACGGTATTGATTACGTAGTTCACGCAACAGAGCGTAGTTTTTATAATATAGGTAGCGGTAAAGATAATGTGACTTATGAGGACAGCCCAGACGGTAAGATGTACTGCTTCACGGTACCCTCCACTTATCTAGTGTTTCGTAGGAACGGGTGTATATTCTGTAGCGGTAATACTGGTAAGAGTAAGATGCTGTTAGACAACGCGTGTTACTTATACAACCAAGGGAAGATTGATGCAATATTAGTACTAGCACCTAGTGGCGTACATCAGAACTGGGTTATCAACGAGATACCAACACACTTAGCACTGCCAACTCACATGTATGCATCGTCAGCATGGAACTCAGCTATGCGTAAAGAAGACAAAGAGTCGCTGGCTGCGGTGGTTGATTTAAAGCTAGGGCTACGAATCGTATGTATGAACGTAGAGGCGCTAATCACCAAGAAAGGCGTTACCTTCGTTGAGAAGTATATGCGTATGTTTCGTACGATGTTGATATTGGACGAGTCTCAGAAGTTTAAGACACCTCAAGCGAAGCGTACTAAGGCTGTTTTAAAGCTAGGCAAGCTGGCGCCCTACAAGAGAATCTCAACAGGCACCCCGATTACAAACTCCCCACTGGATGCATACAGTCAGTTTGCGTTTCTAGACCCCTACATACTAGGCTTCCAGTCGTTTGTCGCGTTTCGCGCCCACTTCGCTATCCTAGAGAAGAAGATTAATCACTCTCAACAGCGACAGTATACGCAGGTGATTGGATTTCAGAACCTAGATGAGCTCCAGCGGTTGATTAAACCCCACTCATTTAGAGTAACTAAAGAGGAGTGCCTTGACCTGCCAGACAAGATTTACGAGAAGGTGTATTTTGACCTGTCTCCAGAACAAAAGCGTCTATATAAAGTGATTAAGGAGGAGGTAATGTTGGAGATGGCAGAAGGTAGAGTTACAGCTCAGCTGGCTATCACTAAACTACTCAGACTCTCTCAGCTAATCTCGGGATATATGACTACTGAGGACGGAGATATCATTAGTGTTAAAGGGGGCGATGCTAAATTAAAGCTCCTTAAGGACATACTGGAAGACAACCAAGAGAAGACTATCATCTGGTGTCGTTTTATCCATGAGATTCAACAGGTTACTGCACTGCTGGGGGACGAGTGTGTCTCGTATTACGGAGCGACTGAATCGGACGACCGTGCTAAGAACGTGCAGGACTTCCAACTAAGCCCTAAGATTAAATACTTTGTCGCTAATAAGACAGCATCGACTGGATTGACACTTACGAGTGCTAGTAGTGTTATCTACTACTCTAATTCGTACTCACTTGAGGACAGACTACAGTCTGAGGACAGGGCGATGCGTATTGGTCAGAAGAAGAATGTTGTATACCGAGACCTAGTGGCGCGAGGTACAGTAGATGAGTCTATTATCAAAGCATTAAGAAACAAGCAGAGTGTTGCAGACTTAATTTTAAAAGATATTGAAGGTTTTATTTCTTAATTAATTACACCAAGTGTTTAATTAGGGTATACTGAGAATCAGAACTAAAGAATTTTATAACTAAAGAAAGGGAAACATGGAAGATGAAACTAAAGGCATTGTGTATATTTGCCAGCAACCATTTCGTTTTGTAGACTTAAGTGATGCATTACGCTACGGTAGATTGGAATACCTACTACCTCCGGGGGATATCACAGCAGGCACAGCTCCTGTTGTGAGACAGTTGAAGAACGACTTACGGGATTTTTCAGATAAGGATTATATCCTTGCAATGGGCGCCCCCGCGGCGATTGCAATGGTAGGTGCGATTGCATCAAAAGCAAACCACGGTAAGATTAAGATACTGACGTGGGACAAGAAAGAGAGTCGCTACTATGCGATTGAAGTTTCAATTTAAAGAAGGAGCATAATATGCAAAAGAGTAACCTAGAAGGAATGTTTGAAGCGGATGTACCCACTCAAGCGAGTGTAGATACAGTACATATTGATAAGATTTCAGATGTTGCTAACGAGCAGGTAGCCAAGAAGATTGAATTGTCTCGGTTAGAGGACGATGTAAAGCGCGTCAAGAAAGAGTATATTCAAATATCACAGGTTGATTTACCTGAGTTAATGCAGGAAGTAGGTATGGCATCATTCACATTATCAGACGGTTCGTCTATTAGTGTTAAAGACCAAATGAGAGCCTCGCTACCTAAGAAGAACAAGGTAGAAGTAGCCAACTGGCTCAAAGAGCACGGCGCGGGTAGCTTGATAAAAGATACAGTAGTGATTGAGTTTCAGAAAGGCGAGAACTCAAGAGCAGAAGAATTAGTCGATTTATTAATCGAGAAAGGTTTTAGTAACTTCTATGAGGATATAAGTATCAACACAGGGTCACTAAAAGCGCTAGCTAAAGAAAAGCTAGCGCAAGGGGAAGATATTCCTCTTGAGCTGATGGGTATTTTTCTATACCAAGAGGCAAAAATATCATAACAAATAAAAATAATAATATAGGAGTAAGAAATGTCAACAACAAAAATGACAAAGAAAGAGCAAGAAGAAAGCCAATTAGCGATAATGGGCTCGTTTGAACAAGACGCAGGTATGGGAACAGAGAATATTGAGGCGGCAGACCAAGCGATGCCGTTCCTACGTCCTCTGCAAAAGATGTCACCACAGGTGGACGAAGATAACCCAGGTTATGTAGAAGGTGCTAAAGCAGGTATGTTCTACAACACAGCAACTGAGAGGTTGTATGATGAGATTACCTTTTTACCAGTATATTATGAGCGTTGTTACATTGAGTGGCAGTCTCGTGAGCAGGGAGGTGGTTTCCTAGGTAAGCTAACACCAATCGAAGCCAAAGCGCTAGGTATCACTCGTGGTGAAGATGGTAAGGACTACTTCGCTAATGGTAACCAAGCCGCAGACACGAGAGAGTTAACTGTTGTTCTTATTAACGGCGACGGTACTTACGACCCTGCTGTTATTTCAATGGCATCTAGTCAAGTTAAGGCATCACGTAAGCTGATGACTCAACTGAACGCAGTACGGGTGCAGGGTGCTAACGGTATGTTTGCTCCTCCGATGTTTGCTAATCAAGTGAAGTTAAATTCAACAAGCGAGTCTAATGACCACGGTACTTGGAAAGGTATTGCATTTACTTTGGATGGGTTTGTTACTGACCAAGATGCGTACGTGACTGCTAAGGGACTGTACGATGCAGTTAAAGGCGGTGCTAAGAGTGCTAATTACGGTACTGAGGAAGAAACCCCAGTGACTTCTGTTGATGATAACGACGGTGCAATCCCGTTCTAAGTATAGGTTAATTATGACAGGCACAGATGTGAATGAGTTATTAAGTAGTATGGACGATAGTGTTAAAGCTAAGGCTAAACTACGCTACAACACCTCTAGTTTACGCAAATCCTATATATATGGTATGTTGCGTGAAGCCTGTTATATTCATCTAACTACAGGTGAAGAACTGAATGAAATTTTAAGGAGATTATAATGTCGCAATATGATAACAATATGTCAGGTGTCTTGTTTAAAAACAAGGAACTCAAATCAGAGCGCTCCCCGCTATATTCAGGCTCGTGTGAGATTGACGGTACAGAGTACTGGATATCATCATGGGTAAAGACGAGTAAAAAAGGAGCTCCCTTTATGTCACTGTCTTTTACTGCTAAAGAAGAGCAGAAGAGCACACAGACCATCCAAGACTACCGTAGCAAAACAGGCTCTACGATAGGCGTCGAGGAAGATGACGCAGATAAAATGCCGTTTTAAAATAACAAATATAATTAATATAAATAGGAGAAAGACTATGAGCAATTTGCAAATAGAAACAATAACGCCTAGTATGGCGAAGACTTACTTAAGTAGGAACATTAATAACCGTAGTTTGACTAAGAACCACCTAGCATTCCTAAAGAGTGAGATGTTAGCAGGTAACTTTAAACTGAACGGACAGAGTATCGTATTAGGTAGCACGGGTCGATTACTGGATGGACAGCATCGCTTGACAGCTATTATTGAAACAGGCATCTCTATTCAGTCAGTCGTTATGCATGACGTAGATGAGTCAGTATTTACCACTATTGACACTGGAAAGCAACGAGGTGGTTATGACGCATTACATATACACGGTGCTAAGAACTCCAAACACCTTGCCTCTGCTATCCGTAAGATATTAGATAGGTTTGGCTCAGAGCGTCGTTTAATTGGCTCTGATACACATAAGATTGGTAACACTGAGTACGTAGACTTCTATAAAAAGAACAAACGTGACTTGGAGGCTCTGTTTGAGTTATGCCACGGTTGGATTCTCCGTGGTAGTAGAGTTATGTCAGAGTCAGAAGCTATGGCGTACGTTTACTTGATGCGTGTCGAGCATGACTCAGCCTATGAGTTTATCGAGGAAGTGATTACCGGGGATAAGAAAAACCCTAATTCTAACTCTGCACAGACGCTGAGAAAGAAGTTAATTGATACTAAGCTCTCCGGCTTGACCGCAAGAGACACACAAAAGCGTGATTGGGTACTTACAGCGTTCAGACACTATTACACAGGTAAGAACATATCTAAGATTGTAGTACGCACACCTCAGAGATTTACTGATTTCTGAGTATGGTGGCTAAGCATAGTGAAAAGGAGATATCAAATAACTACGCCCTAGCCATAAATTAAAAACCAGACAGTATTCCTGTTGTGGGAGGGGGCGTCGAAGCGCGGCGCTTGTTTCCTTTCTTGATAGCCTTAACCTTGGCTTTTTCCTTTTGTTTCTTTGTTAGGCTTGGCGCATATTGCTCAACTGCTGACATAACCCCCGCGTCCATTATACCTTTGCCCATCATAGTCATTACTGGCTCTTCTTGTAATGGAGGTATAACCGGTGTCGCTTGTAATGTAGGCTGTACACCGCTCATCTGCTGCATCATGCCTTGCATCTGGTCTTGTGTTACGTAACCACCTTCTGCATAACCGTTGCCTTCTTCAGCTGTACGCTCTAGACCCGCTAACTCTCTGTCCCAATACTGACCTAAGAACTCGTCCTTATCCTGACCAGGCATTTGCATGTCCTGCCCTTGGTTCGATTCTACTAGAAGGCGCTCTATGTTACGCTCCAGCTCGGCTGCTTCTTGCTCTCGGCCTGTTGCGCGTAGCGCTTCTACCTGCTGCAGAGCCTCTTTTATACCTTCGCCCATCATATCGTCGACTCTTTCCGGTCGATTTAAAGTAGGTAGCTGGTAGTCATGGACTAAACCACCCTCTCTCTTCTTCTGCCAGTTTGCCTTGAAATCATTCACTTGGTTTGTAAAGCCCTCCTTAACGGAGTCCTTATAAGACAACGAGTCTTCCGATGTCTCGGCAAGTATAGAGCCAGTAAATACACCTAGCGCTCGTGAAGTCCACTGCTTAGGAGCCTGCTTTCTACCGCGGATGAACAGAGCATCGCCCCACTTGCCGGTTAACGCTTTACTCATCATAGTGGCGTAAAGTAGCTGGAATCGTGCTTTAAATATCCGCTTTACATCAGCGTTAGCTACACCCGAACGGAACTCACCCATTACATTAGCAGCAACTAGTGACGCACCGATATCGGAGCTAGATTTACCTGTCATTTGAACGTAGTCTTCTAACGCCTTTAGTTTTTTCAAATCTAATGGAGTTAGCACCGTGTCCGCAACACCGTTGTTCTTGTACCTCTCCATGGCTTCAGCGTATAACTTTCTATCTACAGTTACGCCGCCTCTGTTATTTGCCCTAATAGAGTTTTCAATAATATCTCTAATAACCGCTTGTCGATATAAAGGCTTAGCTCTTGGGCCTAATGAGGATAGTAACTGTTTTGTTTCAGTAGGGTGAGTCAGGGTAGATAAAGCTCTAAGCGCATCTGATTGAGCTAAAGCTAGTGGCTGCCACTGCATGTTGGTGATTGCGTGAATATCATTAGCGGCTTTATCTAGTCCGTCTACGTTATCCTGATATGTTTTCTTAGCCTTGGTAATTTTAGTGGTTAGGGCATCTCTGGCATCCACCAGCTCTTGATGCTCCTTAGTACCTCTGTCAGACTTGGCCAGCTTACCTTTTAAAGTCACCATCTTGCGCTCAAGTCTTTGCGCGGTACCAGCTCCGCCTACTAACCAGTCGTACATAGTCTTATCGCGTAGCTTCAAGTCACGTAGTGCTTTTACAGGGGCGTCGCCAGTCAGTAAGTTGTTCTGCACACCTTGTCGGATATTTGGAATCTTCCTAGGAGCATACTTAGCAATAATACTTATAACATCCTCGTGTAGCATACCTGGCTCTTGGAGCTTAGCTACAATTTGAGCAGGGGTGTCGGTCATTATCATATCGCGAACTTGCTCGTTGTCGAGTAGTCTGAATCGTTTTTTAGCCGTCTCTGATGCTAAGGTATGGGCTTTTAGAAATTTAGACTCGCCCTTTGCAAAGGGAACCAGCTTACCATCAACGACATGCCCAGGGTTATTTAAAGCGTCTGTCAGCGCACGAGATACTTTTATAATCTGTGAATTGTCGAATCCTTGTTGCCACGCATAATCACCGCGCATCTCATTTACTTCAGTACGTATTGTCTTTAATACGTCGTAGTCAAGCTGGATATCACCTAGGTTGTCGATTTTATTTAAGATACTACCTAAACGACCCTCAGGAGATGACGATACATTTATAGCTTGGCCCTCTTGAGTCATACCTGAGATACCTTTTCGTACGTCTTTAGCCACATCTTTCAGCCCAAGGGTATTAAATACAGGAAGCTCAGTCATTGCCGCTTCATCTACTTTATGGTAAACCTCTTGTACCTCTTTCTTGGATTTAAGTATAAAGTCTTTTTCGATAGCGCCCTTAATCTCGGTCGCGGTATCTCTTACATCTAAGCCAGATGTTGGCTCTGTTGTACCGTGTGCTTGGCGCTCCAGTATCATGTCTGTTTCTTCAATAACTGTTTTTCTAGCCTGCTCTGTTAATTCTTTTTGAACCTGTGCTGTAGGGTCAAGACCTTTAGTAATACTCAGTGCTGCGTCGTGCGCGAATGCTGATTGAGCTGCTTGCTTAGTCGGAATAATAGGACTCAATTGAGCTGCTTGCTCTGCTTGCTTAACTACCGCAGAACCTGCTTCGTCCACCATCTGGTGAGGCATAACACTAACTTTAGGGTTTAGTGCTCCGTCCAAGTTTTTCTCCACGTTTTTTAGCTTAAGCCTATTGACATCAGTCATATCCGCTCTTGGGTACGGTAAGTACCTAGCGCCAAAGTGCAGTATGCTGCCTAGTACTGTATCTATAAGACCAGTTTGAGCTGATTGCGTAGTAGCTTCGCCGAGAGTCTGGTCTTGTGTACCGCCTAGTTCTTGCCCACCTTGCCTAGCCATTTCTGATAAGAAAGTACTCGCAAAAATAGAGGTTAGCTGTATAGGAACACTAGCGCCGCTTGTAGCGATTGCTGTTGCGCCACCCACTAATGCAGTCGGTAAAGCACCTGAGACATCTCCGATGCTGAGACCCTGAGGATTAACAGGCTTCCACTTCTCCTTTAAATCGGCAGCATCCTCTCTGTACATTAGTCGAACACCCTCTCTTGTCTTGACTGGTGTTACTTCGCCATTAGGGTAATCCTGCTGAAACTTTAGTGAGATTTCTTTAGCGTTGTCTTGCATACCATAGCCAAAACGCTCCATCCACGATGGGTAGGTATCCATGTCTATGTTGTCTTCACCCCCTAACGCCCTGCCTAATTCAGATTTATGGAATGCTTTGTTTTTAAGGTGCTCTCTGTAGTTTGGACTGACGATAAGCTCGCCGTCTGGGCCTAAATCTTCTTCTGAAAATGTAAAAGAACCTGAAGGCTCTGAAATAGAACCTGACGTAGTCACCTCTTCCGCAGTTGGGGTAATATTAGTAGTTGGTACAGTCTCATCTACCTGAGCTTCCCTTAAATCTTCTTCTGTAAATGTAAAAGCCATTTATTTCCCCTTATTAGTAGCGTACCTATCCTTCATCGCCTGAGTTACTGCCACCTCATTACCCTTAGAGTCCACAACTATAGTTCCTACTGCAAGCCTCTTGAGCATGCTGGAGTTGGTTAGGATGACAGCGCCATTTTTATTTCTGTCCATCCCATCTAATAATGTCTGGTATGTTGACTGCTCTCTTGCTATCTGTTTGTAGATGTTGCGTAGCTGAGTCATTGTTTGCTCAGCACTTGTAGTTCTATCTAGCCCTGCAAATAAATCGTCAATCATTGTCTCAGTTGTCTTATTATAACGACCAATCCCTTCTAGGTATTTTATCATCATAGGGCGCAGCTGTTTAAACTGACCCCTGACGTCGGTAACCTCAGGTATGTTGCTGGCAAAACTAGTACCTGCTAAGTTATCTCCCTGCCCTACAACACCTCTAAGGACGCCTGTTAGCTCACCCACCCCACCTATCGCGGTAGGGTTTTCTTCGACAGCTGTCATTATATGGGCTATCTTCTCTTGTAGCAACTGACCCCGCTTGAGATTTAAAGTGACTTTACCACTTTGAGTGTTAGTCAATCCTAGTTCATCAGTGTTTCCAGATGCTTGTATAGTGTATATCTTAGCATTGGTAGGAACCTCTGTACCATCGGAGTATGTATAAACCCCGTTCTCAGGATTGTAAGAACCAGCCCTGCTCTCGCCTGTGTCTGGGTTATTAATCATTACCTTCTGCAGACCTTTAGTCTTCCCTTCTTTGTCTTTAGTGTCAGCAAGCGTCGCGTACTTAAGAGCTAGTTCTTTCTTAGCAGTTGCTGCGGTTTTATCGCCTTTCTTGATGTCTCGCCACATCTTAAGTGCGTCTTTTCCTGCAATACCAATACCTGTTAGTAGGTTGCCCGGAGTTGACATTAGGGTTAAGCCAAACTGCATCATAGCAGGACCCCAGTCTCTGTCCACGTTCTTCATATTCTCCAAGGCCATAGCCTCTTTAAAAATCTTAGCGGATACGCCTCGTAAGTCGGCTGAAGACTTTATACTACCATCCTCATTTAAAACAGACTCTGTTACTGCCTTCTTCGTATTGTTTACAGAGGCAACACCTGTTTCGTCCCCTGGTGGAGGAGGTGTCTGGACTGCCTTGGTAATACGAGAGGCAACTTCTTTATCTAGCTTACTAAACTGATGCTCAATAGCCTTCATTTGATTATCAGCTGTCTTGTCTTTCCAGCCTGCTCCTACGTTAGCACCTGGTGTAGTTTCCGCATCTGCTAAGTAGTCCTGCACGTTGTCAAAACCAGCATCCTGTGCCTGATACGCTAGTCTGTCGCCATCACCCTTGTCCGTATCAGGGAAAGTAGGCTCGTCCATAGCCGTGTCTACGATGTTCTGGTGTACAGCGTCTGCTGCCTGGTCTGCCTTCTCCCTAGGGGTGTCATGTGTACCCAGCCAAGCAGGAGTGACGTCAGTAGATGTTCTTGCGTTTGTTATTAACTCAGAGGTATTTTTTGCTTGTGCTGCTGCTTCCTCTTCTGCGTGTATAGTATCCAATATATGGGTGTTCATTTGGTTAGTAGCAACCTGTTGTTCCATAGCTCGGTACGGGTCATCACTGCCTTTTTGAGATTCATACACTCTGATTAGGTCTGCTTTGCGGTTTTGTAGAGACATATACTCAGCTGATTGTGGGTTTGTTTGCTGTAGTAGGCTATCAATTACTTTAATGGCACCTCTGAAATGCTCTTCAGACCAACCTTCGGTCTCTTTAGCTGCCTGAGCAGTATCGTCAATATCGTCTGTTTGGTCTATTACTGCCTGCTGTACAATCTCTTGCGATTTACCGGACGCATTATTTAAAGATTCACTTGAAATCGACGGAATACCTGCATTCTTGGCTTGTTGTGCTTTAGCATAATCAACCTCTTGTTGCATACGGTTCATTGAGTTTTCACCCGCTATTACGTTCTTCTGTGTCTGAGTTAGTTGTGGCTGCTGAGGCATCTCTGGGTGTCGTACAGGCTGTATCATTTGAGAAGGTATGTTCTGAATACCCTCAAACACTTGTGTTTGTTCAGGAGTCCAATTAGATGCTGTATTACTAAGCGCTATACCTGCTTGATTCATCGCCTCTGGTGACAAGTTCTGCTTAGACCAGTCCTGTACTGACTGCCCAGCTTGTTCCGCGGCAGACCCATATAAAGTGCCTAGACCCCCCATACCCATAGACATCTTATCGGCCATGTCCATTTGACTATAGTAATCCCTATCGGACTTATCTATCTCGTTTAAAGAGCTTGTGAACTCTAGTAACTTATCTGAAATACTCATGTGATTATCCTATTTAATTTGTATTGCCGCTGTTGCCCCACCATCCAAATGCTTTACCAGCTCCCGCCAGTGTTGCTAGTCCACCTAACAGCTGATTCGCTCTAGATGGGTCCTGTGTTTCTGTCGTAGACATCTGTTGTGTTCTATATGGAGTGCCTTTAATTAGACCGCTCATAAAGTTAAGCTGCTCATATGGGTACTTCTGTTTTCTACTCCACTCTGCTTGGTCTAGGTCTAAACCACGTTGTGCTTGTACTTGCTGTAAGTTACCAACATTCTGTAAACTATTAATATCATCACCAGTAAAGCCTCTAGACATTCTAGCCAAGTCTGCTTGTGTCTGACCAACCTGACCTAGTTGCGCGCCAATACCTGCTTGTGTTGCACCCATCTGACCATATCGACTACCTAATGCACCTAGCTGTTGCCCCATCGTACCGTACTGACCGCCTAGTTGACCTAACTGAGTTGCTACGTTTGACTGTAGTCCTGAGCTTGTCTGACCTAGTCCCTGTAATCCCTGAGCAGCGCCTGCTTGGCGAGCCATTTGATTCTGGAAGTTCTGAAGAGAGGCATTCTGAGCCTGTCCGTAGTTTTGCATATTAGACTGGTTGATGAACTCACCCTGCTGTTGTGCCATATTTCTACGATGCTCAGCTTCGGCTATACCGTGGCGCGCACCGCCGAATGCTCCACCTGCAACAGCGTTTGCACTAATCTGGTTGAGTCCCATCGTACCTTGACGACGCATCTCATCAAGACCCTGCTTAGTTACAGCATCTTGATATGGGTTCATAAACCCTGATACTGACTTAGGGTCGTAGGCTTTAGCGGTGTCTGCATACTGGGAGGCTAGTCCCGGCATCATGGCGTTGAATGTAGAAGGGGCTCCTCGAGCTGCCGCGGCGGCTTCGTTAGTCAGTCCAGCGCCTGTCCCCGTCATTGTAACACCTTGGCCGAATAAAGGAGTTCCTGCACCTGCTTGTGTAATACCTTGTCTTGCGTATTTGGCCTGCTCGCCTGCTAGTCCTGTAGAAGCGGCTAGTGCTGGTTGTCCTGAGCCTACATTAGATTGTACTAAGTTGGCCGCCTGTGTTTGAGGGGCTGTGAAACCGGCTAGTTGTGAGCCACTATACGACGAGTAAGGTGTTTCGGCAAGCGATTGCCCTGATGCCATTGTCTTCTTGGCGTAGTCTTCCATCCACTCGGGGATGCCTCCTACCGTTGTAGTTGATGATGTTGCCATGCTATCTTGCTCCCTCTAATGAGTACATTAAATCGTATAGTTTCTTAGCGCCCATTCTTGGGTCGCCTTGTCCTGCGTTTCTTACTGCGTCGGCGGTCATTACAAACTCGCCTTTCGATGCCATGATAGGGACATCGTCAGCAGTACCTGTTGTGCCGTGGTTAATCATTCCACCCTGTGCCTTATAGGCCTTAGGCCTATAATACTCCATCAGCTCTTCTGGGGTTATATTAGGGTTACCTATAACCAACGGTGTTGGTTTAATTGTAGGGGATTCTACATAAGCGGTTGTTTCATAAGGCATAGTAACAGCCTCATGGTCCTTATAACCTGTTCCATAGCCCGCAGTAGCAGAGGTGATTGCATTACTCTGATGAGTACCTGTGCCTGACTCTAAATCAGGGCGGTCTAGTTTAAAAGGTGTTCCCTTGTCTGTGTTTGGTTTGTAAGTACTACCTCCAGGCTGGTCTGGTTCTTTTGCTAGAGCGCCTAACGCTGTCATCATCAGCATAGGGCCGCCTATATTACCTAAACCTCCCCAACCACTAGCGCCAGACCCTGTTCCTGATGCACCTGCTATACCTTCACCGAAAGCACCACCTGAGGCAAGAGAGGCGGCGCCATAGCCAATAGCCGCCCCCTTTAAACCGCCCTTCCATCCACCACCATCAGAGGCCCCGGCTAGCCCGCCACCGATAGCAGCACCGACTGGTCCTGCTACCATATAACCTACAACAGGAGCCGCAGCTTTAATCAGTTTCTTGAAGAACCCGAACTCAGGCCTGCCTGTAGTTGGATTTAGTGATGTGATTCCAGAGCCTACTTTAAATTGACGAGGGTCCATGCCTTCGTCTAGGTATGCTTGGTATAGTTGTTTCTGTAGGGCGGGGTGGCGCGCCATCATCTCAGGCGGAACCATCATCTCGCCCGGAGTTACGTGAGCAAGCATTGAGTCGTTGCCTCTACCGTATTGTGCTAAGTCCTGTATGCCTGCCATCTATGCGCCCCTATATCTATCTAAATATGATATTACAATGTCTATACAGTTCCCTGCGGAAGCTGTTGCCTTTAGAGAATCCCCCTCTTCTAATATAAAGGAGTTGCTCAAAAGTTCGACTTTAGTCTTGGCGCCAATAGCAAGCTCGGTGGCGATATTAAATGTAGCACTTGCACTACTATCGACGAAATTTATGTCTACTGTTTCGCTTCCGGCGGTAGTGTTGGATATTATAACACTACTTAAGATAAAAGACGACTGGGCAGATGCTGTTAATAAAGTAGTCAGTGAAGTATCTGTTAATGATGTACCAGATGATTTAAAGAAGTTACTCATCTAAGTAACCAACCTTCAGCTTCACGTTGGTCTGCATCATCTGCTAGTTCAAAGTCTACTTGACGGAATGCTAATTCGAGTACTCTAACTAGCTGGTTTAACTGTTCTTTTTCATAGGTATCCCGAGGTATCGGGAATCTTTCTTTTAGTACTATGGCCATTCTATCTCCTACCGTCTGGTTGTATATTGATACGCGGTGTACCTATGCGCCATCTATCCCCTGTTGCGGTATTACTCGATAGTTTTAGGTTCATCTGACGCGCTCTAATTCGTAAATCTACCTTCTCCGTACTGCTCGTCAGTGCGTATGGCCCAAATGCAGTTGCTGCGTCGTTAGGGTATAGCTTACCTTCTATGTCTAGGTTTACTGTGCCTGATGAGTGGGTTATGTCAGGGATAAACTGAGTCATTAAGAATAACTCATCACCTTGTGCTAAGTCGAAATCTGCTGATTGTATGTAGGCACTGATGGCACTACCATCATCACTGTTCCCAGTCTCATGGTCATACACCTCACCAGACGATTTAACTCCGATGGGCAGACTATAAATCTCTCGGTCTACCCAGGCGGTACGATTTAAAGTACCAATAGCCCATGAGCCTTCTGTATAGTTATATGTTACGTACCTATCATTCTCATCGCTTGATGCTGATGGGTAGAACCACCATACCTCATGAAACTCCTGGTTTAGTCCCGCTGTAATCTTACTGCGCTGTGCTAGGTTGAGGTCATCTAGTACATACCTACGTACAGGACTCTCTAGTGGCTTAACAGAACCATCATACATGTAGAAGTTATGTTGTCCAATCCAATACGCTACTGAGTTTGATACTACCATTGAGTTAGGGCCTGCTGCGCCACACTGAGAGGCAATCTGCTGGAACCCAAATGTATATGGAGGGCCTGTAAACATCATAGAGTGTAAGTCTGTGTCTGTCCATACAAGCACCTGTCCTTGTGCTCTTCTAGCACCTACAATCTTAGAGCCACCTGATATCCTCTGACTACCTGCGGTATTGATACTTGTTGCAGTCCAGTCTGATGTATCCTCCTGAGATGACCATCTGACAAGTAATGCGTCGTAGGATGTTCCATCATGGGAGCCGAAAGACACTAAATGTCTATCTGGATTAGACACAAGAACTACTGAGTTTTGACTAGGGGCGTTAGATACGGCTACGGCTCTAGTACTAGTTCCTCCTGAGGCATCCCAGGTGTATATGCCTGCCTCTTCGTAAGTAGCCACTAAATCCTCACCGAAGGTATCTAATGACCACACTCTAGGTGCTAGGATAACTGATGAGGTAGAGCGTGCTGTACCCCATGTACTGGCTCCCCATGTACTTGTACCCCAACCATATTCAAACTCCTCGTCTATGTTGCCGATAGGTACTTCATACTTAAACACACCTACTGTAGAGCCAAATGCAACGGTTGCACTGGCCGCAGTGGTGACTGTTATTGTATAGGTATCTACTGTGAGTACTGTTACAGAGTGGTTTGCATTAACTTCGGCAGAAACAAGACCTGATGTACCCATTGTAAAGCCTGACAGGGTTACATAGTCTCCTGAATTACAGCCATGAGAGGTGTCAGTTATTGTTACTGTCGTAGAGGTATTTGTACTATTTAAAGTATCTGTTGCAGCAGGGTCTACCGTCTTTCTAAGAGGTGTGATGTCGTGTAGTGTACCACCTTGTCCTATATATAGTTTTTTATGGGTTCCGTAGGCAGTGTTAATAATACCGTTGTTGGCACGCCATACGATAACAGAACGCCCGACTCCTTCTAAGGTAGTGGTGATATGTTTTTTCCATCCGCCGATACGCTCAGGCTTACCTGATTTAAAGCGTACTTTGTTCCCATCAAACCAGGAACCCTCTGCTGAGTAGGTTGTGTTTTCTTTTTGTATCCCAGGAGGGAAGTTAATCGGTTGTAATGCCATTTAAAGCTCCTTTAAATCTACCAGTAACCTTGGTCTGCAGACGCTGCATCACTATCGTCTGTACCATCCTCGAACCCACCAAAGCCTCCGCTTGAGTCTGGTCCTGAAGAGCCATCCCCGTGTGTGCCGCCCGACCAACCAAAGTTCGCGCTATTACCACTACTATCTACTTGTGAGCCACCGTATCCAAAGTTGTCCTCAGGGTTAAATGTTTCCATCGCAGCAGGGGTATTTACCAACCCACTACCGTCGCTGTATATACCGTTAGGGTCTGTAACACCTTCACCCCCTTGTATATTAAAGCCTTCTGGCCCGAATTGATTAGGACCGTTTTGTAGGTCGGCTATAGAAGTAAGAGTTCTACCTGCTCCTGGTATACCTAGTGGGTTTGTATCTTTAGGTCCAGCATCCTTGTCGTCCTTGTTGTTTGAGGTTGTACCTTTATCATCGCCCCAGAAGCTACCCCAGTACCCGTCTTTTCCATACTTATCACTCCATGCTTGATTACCTAGATACCCTAATGCCAAAGATATAGGTAGATTGGCTATACCTAATAAACCACCGCCTATAGTAGCTATCGTGTTTCCTGCGTTGTAATTACCTAGACCAAGACTATCCCCCATAGGCCCTAATACAGCGTTAGATGCTATGTTCTTAGCATCTTCCCAACCGAAACCTTTACCTCCTCCTAAAGAGCCTGCACCTTGGTTTGCTGGCTCTGGTAAGCCACCTCCACCACCGCCGTTAATATTAGGTTGAGGAGGCCACGGTAAATGTGCGGGATAGTCTAGGGGTCTTGCGCCCGCTTGCTGTTCTGGGTACCTATAATAATTCCAATCAAGGGCGTTCTGCCCGTCGTTTGTTCCGTACCCATATCCATATATACTCATAACTAAGCCACTTTAATTTGCCAATTACCACCGCCAGAATATGACCAAGGGTGGAATGGTTCTTGCCATATACTAATCACATCACCAGTTGATAGGCTGGCTGTATCAAATGTACCGCTCGTAGTTTTAGTGCTAACACTACCGTCTAAATGGCTGTGTGAATGAACAGTGCTACCATTAACTTTAATATATGTTCTAACACCCTTCCAAACAGCCTGATAGAAATAAACAACTCTATATGTGCCACCTCTAGTAGTAGTATAAGAGTCTATTTGAGTATTAGACTCGTTAGTAACATCAGGAAGTGAGCTATTGTTGTATAAAGTAGTAGTGTCGCCTGCTGTGTAGTTCTTTAGCCAAACAGAAGTACCATTTCTGATTATCTCAATCACATCATTACCGTTATAGGTAACACTATCAGGTGTAACCACAGTACCGTTATAATTGATTGTATTCCCTGCTGGCATATTATGTAGTGGTTATAGTTAATACACCAGACGCATAACTAAAAGTATCTGCTATCTGTGCCTTGGTAAATGCTGTAGTTGCTACCTGTGTTGTACTAGTATCCACAGCTGCTGTCGGCGCTAATGGTGTACCTGTAAATGTTGGGCTGGCTAGTGGGGCGTAACTACCTAATTCTGTACTTACAAAAGCAGTTGTAGCCACTCTAGTTGTATTGTTACCTGTTGTCTGTGTTGTAGTAGTTGGGTTACCGCCCAGCACAACATCGTCTGCAATTAGGGTTCCGTCGATAGCGTCTGCCGCAATATCAGCAGTCGCAATAGTTCCGTTAGTTATATCAGTCGAGGCAATGGTACTCTTAGTAGACAAGGTACCTAGTCCTAATGTTGTTCTGACAGCTGATGCGTCTGCATCGTCTAATATTGTTCTGGCGAACGTCGTGAATGAAGCCAGTGCCGCTGTAGTAGATGAGTCGAAGTAGGGTAGTTTATCAGCAGCTTGTGTTAATCCTGCCAAGTCGTCTAGTACATCTGACTGCGTCTGTCCCCCTAGTGCTGTCAGTGCAGCACTAGCAGAAGTAGCCCCTGTACCGCCCTGAGCTACCGCTAATGGACTATCTAGTGTCAGCGCTCCTATAGAGGTTATTGCCTCTACTACATTGGTGCCATCACAGTACACAAAGCGTTTCTCTCCATTCTTAATAGTCACTCCAGTACCCGCTGATGTTTTTACAGTTATTGATTGAGAGCCCGATGTACCATTTTTAACTATATATACTTTATCAGATGTGGGTACAATAACAGAGCGTGTCGCCGTAAGAGATACCGAGGAGGTGACTTCAAGTACCGCACTTCTGGACTCATCAACCGAGCCATCATTATCAGTTAGTGTCTTATCTGCATCAGATGTCATAGAGATAGCACCTACATCTGATATGGCGTCCTCAATTAAATCAAAAACAGTGTTTACCTTCTGCCCCCAAGTAGAGGAGTTCTCTCCGTCTGCCTGCTTTTCAAACCCTAAATTACCTGTGTACGTTGATGCCATCTCTGGTCTCCTAAATTAATTATCCTGCTGGGACTTCCACCCATGTGTCTGTATCTTCTGTTGCCACCTCAGTCCATATGGTAGGGGATGAAATAGAGGCTGTAGTACTTAGTCCTGTTACGGATATGGTACTATCTAATACTATTGTTATATCCTTACCTACTAGCTGCATACTAGCCTGGTCTATACTAAAACTTTCCTCTATTGTTACATCTTTACCTACTAACGCAATACCCGCAACATCTATATTTACATCTTCTAGTAATGAGATATTGTAAGCAGACAAGGCGATAGTTGCCAAGTCGATAGAGATGTCCCCCTCTATTGTTACATCCTTACCTACTAGCGCTATTGCTGCTTGGTCTACGCTAGATATCTCTTCCAGCGAAACACCATAGCCGGTTAGTGTGAGTGTACCTGAGTCTACGTGTACACCTTCGGTAGGAGTGACTGAGTAGCTAACAATCTGTAATAGGGCGAGAGAGACATCTATACTGTCGTCAAATCGTGCTCTTCGAGCATACCCAAAAAACCCTAGTCTGGAACTCATTTATAACCTCTTAGAATATTGTAAATGTATCTGTGTTAGATGGTGTTGTATTTAACCCTGGGCTAAGTGTCAATACCTTAGTTGTTCCGTTATATCCTGTAATTTTGCCAACCTCACCTGCTGCATCACCACTAGTCATATGTACCTCTCTGTTTACATATGCGTCTGTATCTGCCTCAGTTAGATTAGTATCGAATGACGTGGTGCTTGGGGTTGCGTCGTTAATAGAGCTGTCGATTGTAAGTAGAATATTAGCCTCTAATTTATCAGAGGCGCTAGTAGAGCCGCTAATCTTAGTAACGTCTGCGGAGACTTCCCCGCCGCGCATAAACACGTCTGATGAGCGTAGGTAAACAGTAGACTCTGTAGTATGCCCTGAGTCTGTGTAGATGATATAAGTAGCTGTTACAAACGCGTTATTAGGCATAGCTAGTGCAGTACCTGCGTTGTAGTACATTCCAGTGGAGCTAGCTACGGTTAGGTCTACAGTACCTCCTGTGATAGTACTACCTGAATCATCAGTAACAATTGCGCGTGGGTATAAGCCTGTGCTAGTCCCATCTTCAATCTGAACAGATAACCCTAGTTCTTCCCCTTGTTCTATTGTACATGTGCCCATTATTTTCTCCGAAATACTTTATTTGTTATTATGCCTTAAAACATCTTATTATTCTACTAGGCGGCTAGTTGACCTTACAGTTACAAACACATTCCTGAGGTTGCTGAGGCATAATCATCTGTGAACCCATCTGAAACCCCTTACTTGGCATCTGCATCATCTGTCCAAAAAAGGCTAAACTTGATACAGTTATCGTAATACCTACTAAAAACGCTGTTATTGAACACTTATTCATACTTTCATCCTCGGGTCTTTAACCATAGTTTAAGATTAAGACTAGCATTAAAACTACGAATAAACTAATCTGTAGTTCTATCTTCATTGCTT
>Ga0257122_1000505_pt1 | contig 33773 bp, 29 predicted proteins | sample SI106_120metaG_FD_190146 | JGI IMG/M metagenome (GOLD analysis project Ga0257122, IMG submission 190146) | Marine microbial communities from Saanich Inlet, British Columbia, Canada - SI106_120 | ecosystem: Environmental > Aquatic > Marine > Inlet | place: Canada: British Columbia | collected... | reverse complement strand
CCTGAAATGCCGTGCTGGTACCATTCGCGCTGACCTGGCTATAAGGAATGGTCACGCCCTGAGAAATCTGCGCCTGAACGTTGTCCAGCGTGGTGATTTTTGGAGCGCTGATGATTCGAACATCACCGTTGGTTTCGGCAGCGCTGAGACGCAGGTTGATATTTACCGCGCCACCGATGGAGCCCAACGTCAGACCCAGGGCGCCACCAGAGTTGAGCCCCGTGCTGGCGGGCATATTGACCAAGAACCCGGGATTTGCGGCTTGTCCCAAAAGAAGCCCTCCGGTCGGTGTACCACCCGCCGAGTTTCCGCCGCCGATACCGAGTTGATTGGGAAAGACAAGGCCCGTGGAATTACCCGTGGCCGAACTCGCCACGAAGTTTCCGCCCCACTGAATACCAACCTCTTTGGAAAAGTTGGTACGGGCTTCGACAATCCGAGCTTCGATCATGACCTGAGGCGTTTGCGTGTCGAGATTGCGAATCATGCGCTCAAGAAGGTCGAGATTCGCCGCAACGTCTCGGGCGATAACCATATTGGTTCGATTATCGAAGGTCAGCTTGCCGCGAGGACTCAGCGTATATTTGACCTTCGATAGAATTTTGCTGGCCTCGGCGTAGCTCAACGGAATCAATCGCGTTTCCAAGGGCTTCAGCAGGAGTTCCTGCTTCTGACGCGAAATCTCCGCCTGCCTTTCCTTTTCCAAATCGGTGATAGGTGCGATTCGGACGAGGTTGCCTTCGCGAACCTGGCCCAATCCCTTCGCCCGCAAAATAACGTCGAGGGCCTGATCCCAAGGAACGTTCTTCATCTTGATCGTCACGCGGCCTTTGACCGCATCGCTGACGATAAGATTAACTTTGCCGACATCCGCCAAGAGACGAAGAATATTATGCAAATCGGCGTCTTTGAAATCGACTTCAATACGACGTCCGGTATAGCGCCTTCGCTTGGCCTTAAACGGCGCCGACTTACCAATTCGGGTCGTCGTCGCAGGCGCCAACGCTACGGGGACAAAGAGGCCCGCTACCGTTGTGGGTTCGAAGAATTTGAGGTTTGCCTCGTCCGTTCCCGGAGGAGCAGCGTCGGCCACGCCGGTCGCGAGCGTCAAGCCAAGAGCCATCGCCCCGCTAAAGCCGGCTAAGATCAACCTGCCGCATAGCGTACGCGGCGGCCCATTTAGTACAACATTAGATGAGCTCATCACAGCAAGTCCTTTTTCTCCGCGCCTCGGGGCCCGTCTTCGCTACGTCCACAAGAGCAAAGGTATCTTGAATCATCTTACAGCTCTTCTTCTTCATGGCGTTTCTTGGGATGCAACTCGATCGTCCTATCAGCGACTTTGAGTTGTTCCTCTGAACTACCAGTTATCTCGATAATGACTTTGTCTCCGCGGATATCTTTTACCCGCCCTTCACTCTTACTAATGTACTCGCCTCGCACGACGACCACGCCAACCCCTTTGGGGTTGCGAAACATCGCCCGTGGCCGCACACCACCGGTTACGATTCCGATCAGCTTTATTTCGTCCAAGCCGTAACGCTGGAGCTTCACTTTGCGCTGGGTGCGCGTAACTTCGCGGACGGGTTTGGCGAATTCCCCAAGAAAGGAACGAAAGGGATCGCGGTTGGCCACCCCTTCGACAAAGTCTTGGTCCGTCAATACCAAGGTCGGTAACGTCGGCTTGGCGGGGGCCTTAGCTGCAGCCTTCTTCCGCCGGCGCCGTTTCTTCTTTTTCGCTACCGCAGCTGGACTGGCCTTGGGCTTGTCATCTTCGCAAGCCACTAGCCCCATCGTCACAACGGCCAATAGAGCCCCCAATGCCAACCGACCCAGACTCGGATAGAGCCTGCGGAGCATTAGAGCGAGCGAAATGCCTCGGGATTTTCCTGACAAATCACTAACCTCGCTTTCTTCGGCGACCACGACGGCGGCGTTTTTTCTTCTTGCCGCCCTTTTCGCCGGGCGCCAAGAATCGGTAGGTACTCGCAACAAATGAGGCCTTAAGTCTCACCCCGAAGTCGGTTGCTCTGGGCGCCCCAAGGGAAAGGTTCTGCACGGTGACGATACGCTTGAGACCGCCAATGGCATTGAAGAATTTTGATATCTGATGATACGCCCCGGTAATGCTCATCTTCACGGGAATTCGCGCGTAAAAGCTCTTACGCACTTCGGCCTTCTGCACGAATATCGTGATATTCAGGCCGGCCAATTCCGCTTGAGCATGAATCGACTGAAGGAAGGCTGGAATTTCCGCCTCGGTGGGCAATTGCTTGAGCAGTTCTTTTTGCTCCTCCAGCAAGCGATTCACCTCAGCTCGGAAGCGCTCGTAGTTCGCCTTCTTCTCCTCTAGTTTCGCTTTTTGCGCCCGCAAGTTGGTGACTTCGGAAGACAAGCGCTTAGCTTTAGAGGCTAAATCCGAGTAGAACATGAAATAATAGATGGCGCCACAAAGCAGCGATACACCAAAAATGATCCCCACCCGCGTTAGCGGTGGGAATTTTGAATACCGTTCGACGAGATCAAACACACGCATCTGAAGCTCCTTTTGGTGCTAGTGGTTGACCTTGCAAGCCAGTGAAAACTTGATCACTTTCAGTCCCAATTTCTTATCCTTGACCAAGGAGTTGCGTTGTAGCCGCACCCCTTTGAACACACGCGACAGGTTGAGCCGTTTCAAGAGCTCCGCCACATCGTCGTGATCTTTGGCCTTACCTTGAATATGTAGACGACTATTCGACTCTTTGATCGCCGTCAGCCAAACGCGACGCGGATTCCACTGCGAATTGTATCCAGCGTTTGGATTCTTCAGCAGCATTTCCTTATAAGCAGCCTCGTTGACCGTCGGCCCCTTGCTAGCCGTCAGCACATGGGTCAGCTCACGCATCATCCACAGGGGGCCGGTCCGTGCGTATTGCAGCTTCTTGATGGCATCGGCCTGGGCGATGAGCTGGTTTCGCTGTCGCTTGAGTTTGTCAAAATCGCCAACCTCCTTTTTCAAGGTGGCTATTTCGCCCTTCAATGCCGTCTTGGCATTCTTCATGCGATCTACTTCAGCCTGCTTATTATAGTAGATGAAAACCATTGCACCGATTTCCACCACCAAGAGCAGCAGGAAGATGGCCAATTGGCGCTGGCCAACCCTCACCTTTCGCTGGGTGCGGGGAATTAAGTTTATGCGAATCATGGTTCCTCCAGACCGCTTACGCTTCGGCCGTTAGCTATCGCCTTCCGAACGAAGAGCCAGTCCCACGGCAACCGCTGCGTTCTGCGCATTGGCGGCCATGTAATCCATGTCAAACATATTTCCATCCACACTAATATTTCGAAAAGGGTCCAATATCTCTACAGATATACGCGCGCGGTCTTCCAATGCCTGTCGCAACGCCGGCACCCGGGATGTCCCACCACAAATCAAAATGCGATCCAAACGACCGTCGGCCGTATGTGTGCCCAAGAAGAAGTCGAACGAACGTTGAAATTCAGAGGCCATCAAATCGGCCTGCTGTGCCAGAATTTCCTCAACCTCTTCCGGAACGACTTCATCACCGGCCGTGCCACCACATTTGTAGGCCTCGGCTTCTTCGTAGTCGACATCGAGCTGTTTCTGAATTTCTTCCGTGAACGCATTGCCCCCTAGCGTTACATCGCGCGTGAAGAGGCTCTGTCCGGCAGAAACAATATTGATGGTGCTGATGGATGCACCGACGTTGACCAATCCGACAACATCGTCGGTAACGCCGTAGTTTTGTTCATAACAGTTTTGAAGTGCGAAAGCGGCCACATCCAACACAACGGGATTTAGTTGCGCTTCACGAGCCAAACCCGCGTAGTCCGCCACAACTTCCTTCTTGGCGGCCACGAGCAACACTTCCATCTGGTTGCGCTTACGATCTGTCGAGATGATCTGGTGATCGATTTCGACATCGTCTTTAGCAAAGGGGATATGGTGTTCAGCTTCCCATTGAATCTGTTCGTCTAGCTCGTCACTCGTCATGGCCGGCATCTTGATCTTTTTAATGATCACGGAGTGTCCGGCAATAGCCAGAGCAACCTCACGGCGCTTGACCTTCAGATGAGAAAATAGCGAACGGACAGAATCCGCGACATCTGATTGGCGCATCATTGTGCCATCGACAATGCTCTCCGAAGGAACAGGCTCGATGCCAAAGTTGGCCAGCTGAATGTTTCGCTTGGTTTTGTTGAGCTGAACGACTTTTACAGCGCTGCTACCAATGTCCAAGCCGATACAGAGTTTCGCCATTGCGTCATCTCACGGCCCTCCTAGTCATCCTCGCCAAACACTTCCAATCGATCTGCAGGCGTTAACCCAAGCGCTTCAAGAATCTTTCGCTTGGTGTCCATTCGGCATGGCATGCCTTTTTCTACACGATCGATCGTTAAGTTTGACAACCCGGCGCGGCGAGCGAGCTCTGCTTTGCTCATCATTCGTTCTGTCCGCAGCTTACGTACGTTGTTTTTTTCGCGACGCTTCTTTTTAGAAGCAGTGCCAGAGCTCGCTACGGATGCGCTATCCTTCGGCGCATTCGCAATTGCTTGCTCTTGCTCGCTAGTACGTGTTGCTCGCTCGCTTTTTTTAGTTTCAACCATTGTTCCAATTCTGCCGCCCGAGGGCCGTCGAACGAGGCTAACTCAACGGAACAATTATGAAACCTCTACCTCCTCAGTGTCAAGGGTTCTTCATATAAATTAAGCATAATTAAGCTTAATATGAATACTAATAAGGGCTCTTTGTGGCTTGTCCGCACGCGGCGAGATAGACGTCAGTCTCCTCAAAGCGTCGCTTAACAGCCCCGCGAAAACCCAAGGGAATCTCATTTCATCGTCGGCCTCATCACGAGATCCCGATCTGAAATATCCCCAATTATTAGCGTTTAAAAGCAATTATCACCAAATATTCGAGAATAGGAAAACATCTAACTGCTCCCCTGGTGGAACAGCAGCCTGACAACGTACATTTCCCTACGCTTGCCTACATGCTATCAAGCGCCGATCCCGGGGTCAAAAAAAGCGATACCTTTATATGACATTGCCCTCAACCAAATGCACGGCGCGGTCTCAGCCCTGGAAAAGCGAGATTTCAACGGACAAGCGGGGCGCGATCAAATCGCGTAATCTTTGATCTTATAAAGCAGCGCACGATGGCTAATTTCCAGGAGCTTGGATGCAGCCGTGCGGTTGCCGTTGGTCTGAGCAAGGGCCCGGCGAATCAATTCCTCTTCGATCATTCGACTGGCCTTCTTGATACTCAGGCAGCCTGATTGACGAACGATCTCCATAGGATCACTTTTCTCTCGAAGCTTCGCGGGCAAGCTTTCAACCGAGACACGATTCCCATCGGCCAAGACGACCGCATGCTCGATCGTATTTTCCAGCTCACGCACGTTCCCTGGCCAGCGATAATCCATGAAAAGACGCATCGCTTCCGGGTCGATGCCAGCGATGCTTAGCCCGAGGCGCGCATTGACCCGCTGAACGAAATGCTCGGCGAGTAAGGGAACGTCTTCGATGCGTTGCCGAAGTGAAGGCAGTTGTAGCGGTACGACATTCAGCCGGTAGAAAAGATCAGCCCGAAATAACCCCTCATCAACGTCCTCCTGCAGGTTTCTAACGGTTGCGGCAACAACCCGAACGTCGACGACTTTGGTGTCGGTTTCAGCCCCTAGCGGGCGAATTTCCTCTTCCTGTAGAGCGCGCAGCAGTTTCACTTGCAGATTGGCGGGTAGCTCGCCGATCTCGTCGAGAAAAAGTGTGCCGCCATCGGCCTGCTGAAAGAGTCCCAGCTTGTCGCGCATGGCATCGGTGAACGCGCCCTTCACATGCCCGAAGAGTTCCGACTCGAGAGGGTTGTCCGGGATAGCACCGCAGTTGACCGGTACGAAGGATTTGTCGCTTCGAGGACTACAATCGTGAAGCGCACGAGCGACCAACTCCTTTCCCGTGCCGGATTCTCCTTGAATCAAAACGGTGGTCTTGTATTCCGCGATTTTTCGAACGGTCTTGAAAAGACGTTGCATAGCAACCGACCGTGCAACCATATTGTCCAGCCCCGTCGTCTCGACCTCAGCGAGTCTGGAGCGCAGCGCGATGTTTTCTGATTTGAGCCGTTGGCGTTCCTCCGCCTTGCGCAACACTAAAACGACTTCGTCGGTCTTGAACGGCTTTGCGATATAATCGTAGGCGCCCCGTTTCATGGCCTCGATCGCCGTATCGACAGAACCGTAGGCGGACATCATGACCACGACCAATTGCGGATCGATGGTCAGCGATTCGCTCAAAAGTTCCAGACCGGAGGTCTTCGCCATCCGGATATCGCTGATCATTGCCTGGTAGGATCCCGCCCGCAATGCCGTCAACGCCTCGGCCGCAGAACCACTCAAGGCAACACGCCAGCCCTCTTTTTCAAGAACCGTCTTCAGCATCAGACGAATATTCTCTTCGTCGTCGACCACCAAGATCTGATCGAAAGCCGTCTGCTTCACGATTAACCCCATCCCACCGCTATTCGCGGAAATCTTCTGACATCTTTGCGTAGTATGAAGTTTTTGCGGAAGTCGAGCAAGTAAGGTGCAGGGGGGATGACAACTTCGTTGTCGGATCGGATCGGGTTGCTGTCATTATGGTTGTCATACAAAATCGGGCATCTTCCATAAGGGCGGCGTCTAAATGCACCATGAGTTGACCTCGGCGGACGGAGCCCTAGAATTTTCTAAGAGAAATCAGGTACTAATATCCGGAGTCCGCCGGCTCGAACAAAATAGTGGGGCCCGGTGATGATTTCCTCACGCTGAATTTAATGCTGTTGTCTTGGCCTCTTTTTTGCTTTAGTGACGTCTCGGTCGGCGGTTGCTCCGGCCCTAAAGGATCCCTATAATCGGCCACCGCCCAGAGGGGCCGAATACACAGGAGGAAGTGCACATGTTCCGCGGAAATGAATGGCGATGGATCAAGATCATCAGCCCCATCCTCGTCGGGTTACCGATCATCCTTGCATGCCCCACGCGACCGCTGGAAATGCCCTTACCCCAAGAGTCCGTCGTCACGGGTAAGATTTTCCCACAGACTCTAGAAAAGGATGTCGACATTCTTTTCGTCGTCGACAACTCGGGTTCGATGAAGGAGGAACAAGAGAACCTCCGGCAGAACTTTCCTAAGTTGGTCGAAGCCCTGCGGTCGTCTACGTTGGGTGCTGAAAAAGGCCTTGCCGGTGCCGTCTGCACCACCGGAAATACAACGGGCTGTGCGATTCCCAACGTCCATATCGGCGTCATCAGTAGTGATTTGGGCGCGGGTCAATTCGGCACCGGCTCTTGTGCCACCAGTCAGGGCGACCAAGGCCGGCTGAAGAACGCACCTCAGGTCCCCGGCTGCACCGCTCCGAACGATGCCTACATTAGTTATATCGATGGCGCGACGAACGTTAACGACGGAAATGCATCCGGCGTTGAAAGTGTAAAGCAAGCGTTGGCCTGCATCGCCGAATTGGGCACCGACGGTTGTGGTTACGAACACCATTTGGAAGCGGCCTACTGGGCTCTGGATAGCAATGCCGACCGAAACCCCGGCTTCATCCGAGATAGCGCGCTGCTCGCCATCGTCATCATCGCCGACGAGGACGACTGTTCCGCTAGGTTGCAAAACCTCTTTGACCAGAACAATCCCAACCTCGGTCCTCTGAACTTCCGCTGCTTTGAATACGGCACCGACTGCGACGGCAAGAGCATCGATCGCCAGTATCGTGGTCCTCTAGACAACTGCGTACCGAAATCCGATGAAGAGGGCTATCTCTACCCCATCAATCGTTACGCCGACTATTTCAAAGGCCTGAAGGAAGAAGGTCGCGTGCTTTTCACTGCGATTATCGGCCCGAACTCACCGGTTGTTGTCACTCAAGATTCCGACGGTGCTGCGCTGCAAGCAAGTTGTACGTCAGCCGAATTCGGCTTGGCCGACCCGGGCATCCGCATCAAATCCTTAGTAGACAGCTTCGAGAACGAAGGCTCGTTCACCAATATCTGCGAGGGCGATTTCGGTCCTGCAATGAAAGCATTGGGTGAACAGATCGTTGGCCGCCTCGGTGGTCAGTGCATCTCCGCTCCTCTTCTCATTAAAGGTGGCGCTCTAGCGTGCAAAGCCGGAGATAGCATCGGTACGAATAGCAAAGGCGAAGCCGTAACGTGCAAAAGTGATTGCCTGAAAATGGCCGACTGCAAGATCCAGCAGTCCACGGGTAGCTCCGGTTCTGGCTCCAGAGAATGGGAAAACGTCGAGCGTTGCTCCGATGCATTATTCGACAGCACCTCCGGCGACTGCGGCACCGAATGCCCATGCTGGCGCATTGCGAAAAAAGAAACCTGTGTTCCCGAATCCGTGGGTAGCCCCTACGGATTGGAAATCCTCCGTGAAGGTGGAAAGGAGCCAGAGAAAGGCACCGTCGCCAACGTCGCTTGCCAGACCTCCGGCCACAAATGGGGCAGCAAGGGTCTAGCCGACCTTCCCCAATGCCAGTAGGCACAGACCACCGGCGCACGTAACGTGGGATATGCGCCCACATCCCCCCCTTCCTTTTCCACAAAGACCGTATAACTAATTCCAACCAGCAGCTATACTAACCATCCTCGTGGAAGGCTTTGATAAAACTAGGGTCACCGCATTGCGAACACCCAAGGTGGGCGAAAGCTCGGCTTGTCTGGTGCAGATCTATCCTAGCGGCCCCAACATGGGTCGACGGTACCCTCTCGATAAGGAATCTGTTTTTATCGGCCGAGGTGCCGACTGCGATATCGTCGCCGATTTAGATTCGGTATCTCGGCGCCACGCAAAGCTACAGCCTCGCACTTCCGTCGTCAGTGTCGTCGACCTCAATAGTACAAACGGCACGTACGTCAACGAATTGCCGATCACCACGCATGCGCTGCAAAACGGTGACCTCGTCCAAACAGGCAACGCTATCTTTAAGTTCCTCTCCGGTGGCAACGTTGAAGCCAGCTACCACGAGGCGATTTATCGGATGGCGATCATCGACGGTCTGACCGGCGCCCACAACAAGCGTTACCTTCTTGAATATCTGGAACGAGAACTCGCTCGCTGTATTCGCTACGGGCGCCCTCTTTCTTTGGTGATGTTCGATATCGATCACTTCAAGCAAATCAACGATACGCATGGCCATCTCACCGGTGACTATGTGCTTCGCGAACTCACGCGCCGCCTCATGACCCGGATCCGGCGCGAGGAACTCTTAGCCCGCTATGGCGGCGAAGAATTCGCGGTTGTTTTGCCAGAAGCTGGCCATCAAGGTGCCATGGAATTCGCCGAGCAGCTACGCGAAATGGTCGGCGGTGAAAGCTTCCAATTCGAAGGCGATACGATCAACGTCAAGGTCAGCGTCGGTGTTGCAACCCTAACGGGCGGTAAGATGACCGTGCGCGAATTTTTCAAGCAGGCCGATGACAACCTCTACCGAGCGAAGCACCAAGGCCGCGACCAAGTCGTAGGATAAATGGAGGTCCACGCGCACCCGTCGCGCTGAGCCAACGGCGCCGGAGTCGCCAGGGTCATTAGACCAGGAGATTCAATGAGCAAATACCTGCTGTCCATCGACCAAGGAACCACAGGTAGTACCGTCATGGTCGTCGATGAGAATATTCGCATCGTTGCCAAGGTGAACGAAGAGTTCCCCCAGATTTATCCCCAGCCCGGCTGGGTGGAACACGACCCCGAAGCCATCTGGAATTCCGTCACCGTGGCCATCGGCAAGGCCATCAGCTTGGCAGATATTTCCGCTAACGAAATTGTCGGCATCGGGATCACCAATCAGAGAGAGACAACCGTCCTCTGGAACAAGAACGACGGTAGGCCTTTGCATAATGCGATCGTCTGGCAAGATAGACGAACGGCGGAACTCTGCCAAAGCTTGAAGGACGACGGCAGGGAAGCGGATTTCCGCCACCGAACGGGACTCGTTCTCGACCCCTACTTTTCCGGTACCAAGTTGCGTTGGCTTTTGGACAACGTACCGGGAGCGAGAGAGAAGATCGGCGAACTCGCTTTCGGCACCGTTGAAACGTATCTCGTCTGGCGCCTGACCGGCGGAAAGACGCATATCACCGAGCCTTCCAATGCCAGCCGAACACTGCTCTTCAATATTCACGAACTCGACTGGGATAAGACACTGCTCGATGCGTTGGCGATTCCTCGCGAAATATTGCCGGAGGTGAAATCATCGTCGGAGGTCTACGGCGTGACGCAAGGCATGGCCGGGCTTCCCGACGGCATTCCCATCGCTGGCGCGGCGGGCGATCAGCAGGCCGCACTTTTCGGCCAAGCTTGCTTTGACGTGGGTGATGCAAAATGTACCTACGGAACGGGCGCCTTCTTGCTCGTCAACACGGGAACAAAGCCCGTCGCTTCCGATAGCGGCGTGCTAACAACGGTCGCTTGGCAGATCGCAGGCCAAACCACGTACGCCTTGGAAGGTAGTGCCTTTATCGCCGGCGCCGCCGTGCAGTGGCTACGCGATGGTCTCGGCCTGATCAAGAGTGCACCAGAAATCGAAGCCCTCGCCAAAGGTGTGGATGATAGTGGCGGTGTCGTCTTCGTACCCGCGTTGGCTGGCCTTGGCGCACCCCATTGGCGTCCCGATGCCCGGGGCACGATCGTGGGTATCACCCGCGGCACAACTTCGGCGCATTTGGCGCGCGCAACATTGGAGGGCATCGCGCTTTCGATCTGCGACCTCGTCGAGGCGATGAACGAAGACAGTGGCAACAAGCTCAACGCCTTTAAAGTAGATGGTGGCGCCACCGCCAATAACCTGTTGATGCAAATCCAAGCGGATCTCCTCCAAACCGAAGTCGTACGCCCCCAAATCACCGAAACAACAGCCCTGGGTGCAGCATTTCTGGCTGGGATCGCTACGGGCGTCTGGAAAAGCCCGCAGGAAATCACCCAATCCTGGCAGCCCGACAAACGCTTCACCCCCCTGGCCGATTCGACGGAACATGCCGATTTGCGTGAACGATGGAAAAGGGCGGTGGGCCTGGCGTAGCCGTGAGATCACACCATTGCTTCGCAATGGCGCTCAGGCATAGCCTGCTCACGGGGGCTCGGCGCGTCAATCTTGCCAACTCAATAGGTCAAAATCCCCACATCTCCGTACGGCGCAACAACGTGCTCGCCTAACCACCTATAATTAAACAACTCACATCTGTTCGTCCGGCGTTTAGATCGTTGGCACCTGTCTTGCGTTACTACGTTGACGTTGACGAACAGGAGAAGAGATGAACGCCCACGCGAGCTCCCGATCTGCCGTTGAGCACGATAAAATGGATGACCTGCAACTGCTCGAAGCGGTATTCGCCCAGGACGAAATCGCCTGGCATGAATTCTTGAGTCGCTTCCGGCATTTGATCTATCGCTGTATTACCAAGGTGTTAACCAAGCATGTGGGGGCCAACGCGGCCCAGGAGATCGACGAGGTATTCAGCGAGGTCTGCCTCAACCTGCTGCGCAACGATATGAAGAAACTGAGGGCCTATGACCCGGACCGCAAGACCAAGTTGAGCAGCTGGCTCGGGCTCATCGCCATCAACTCAGCCTATGACCATCTGAGGAGTCGGGCCAGACAACCCCTACTGGACCAGATCGAAGGCTGCCCTGATAGAGAAGACCTGACGCCAAGTCCGCTGGAAATGCTGCTATCGGCCGAACGACGCAACCGGGTGTATCGCCTGGCACTCGAATTTTCCCGGCGTGACCAACGCTTCATCGAACTCTATTTTAGCCGCGGAATGGCTCCCAAGGATATCGCCACCACGCTCAATATTTCCGTGAAAACCGTGTATTCCAAGAAGAACAAGATCCGTAACCGCCTACTCGCTATCGCCCAGAACGAATTCGTAGAAACCGTTGCGGCAGCCTAGCCATTCAAGCCAATAGATTGGATTGACCGAGGCGAGGACTTGTCTCAATCGCCATCCCCGACTATCGTTGGTGTGATGGCAATCACCGCCAAACGACAGAAAGTGGGCCGCGGCCAAAACACGACCATGCAATTGGCCGTCGGTGTATCGGGGCTCTGCTTGGTCGTCATGGTGTTGGGCACCATTTATCTCTTTAGCTCCGCAGAGCGGCTACCCTCGGCAATAGCACCGCCTAAGATGAAATCGTTGGCGGCAACGGTTAGACACGACCGCAATCGCCCGGCCTTTTACGCAACCCTCCTCGGCAAAGATATCCGAAAGCTCGGCTTGCCAGGCACGACGCCCGCGGAACTCGGCAAGGGCAACCCGCGGCGCCGAGAATTCAAGGGCAAGAAGTCGGTCAAGGCCGGTCAAGAGTTACAAACCGAAAGCCTACAGTTGGTGGCCGAGGTTCGGTCGCTGTGGGTCGGTGGTGAGGGTAAGGGCATGAAAGCCGAACATCTCATCTTGCGACTGACCAATAAGACCACCAAACATTTGGCGTACAGAGTACTCACCCGCATGGGAAAGAAATGCCGAGGTCACGGATTTTTGCGGCACAACGCCATCGCCTTGGAACCCGGCGAAACCATCGAACGTGCCGAGTGTATCTTGAGTCGCGGCACCAGAATCGTCATCACGTCGGTTGAAGTGATGGACTTAGCCCCTGTTGGCTATCACTACGTGAGTCGGCTCGACCCGCTGCGCCTGGGCTATGTACGCCGAATTGCCGCCGCCCATAAGTTGGGCAAATTACGCCAGTGCAAGTTCTTCCCCTGGCGAATCGTTGAACGTGCCCTACAGTCTAAACTGGTACATTGGTACGATATTATCGATTTCTACTCGCGCCACAACTGCGACGAATACAGCTTCTATCCCGACTACCGCTGGCAAAAAGCCGGACAAAAAAAATTGCCCGCCTTGGCCAAATAGCGCTCTCTCATTGGCCGATAGTTAAAACCACCTTGCCTGTCGTGCTATTGGTACGAAGCATGTCGTGGGCCTTGTCCGCTTCCTGGATTGAAAGCGTCGTATGGATGATAGGCCGGATTTCCCCCGATTCAACGAGAGGCCAAACGCGCTGTTCAAGAGCCGTTGTGATTTGTTTTTTTTCGGCGACTGAACGGCTGCGCAATACCGAGCCAATGATTCGCAATCGCTTCATCATCAGGGTAGGTAAAAAGAGTTCTGCTTTGACGCCCCCCAGCATACCGATGATCACTAGGCGGCCCTTCTTGGCCAGGGATTTGACATTGCCGCCCAGATAGCTCGCCCCAACAGGATCGAAGATCACGTCGACGCCGCGCCCGTTTGTTTCCTCTTTGATACGGGCAACGAAATCATCTTTCTCACGATCGATCGCGATGGCACCCCATTTTCGAAGCTCGCCCAATTTACTTGTACTGGCGGTGGCGAATACGCGATGACCGAGCGCCACCCCAATTTGAATCGCCGCGCTGCCAACCCCGGAAGCACCGGCATGCACGAGTACGGATTCTCCTGCGGTGAGAGCCCCTTCCATGAATATGTTGAGGTACGCGGTATAGAGCGCCTCGGGTAGCGCCGCTGCCTCGACCAAGGAAAGCCCACTGGGCAAAGGTAAAACGCTGTCTTGATCCACGGCGACGAATTCGGCGTAGCCCCCGCCCGCCAGAAGGCAGCAAATGCGATCGCCGACCTTATGGCGCGTTACCCCCGTGCCGACCTCTACGATCTCGCCGGAGGCCTCAAGGCCTAGAATATCGCTCGCCCCTGGCGGTGGAGGATAGAGCCCTTTTACCTGCAGGAGATCGGCCCGATTGACGGCCGTAGCGGCCACACGGACCAAGACCTCGCACTCACCGACAACCGGTCGAGAGACCTCTTGCCAAAGCAGCTTTCCATTATCTCCAACAAGAATCGCCTTCATCATCGCTCTATCGTCCACAATAAACTCGCTTCAAGCCGGAAAAACGACTTAGAAGATCAGCTGAAGGAAGGCCAGAACCGTACACACGGAATCCATCGGAGCGGCGGGGTCATTCAGCGCAACGTATTCGTGTCCGCCGCCCTGGTGGGTGATCAACGTCGAAGGAACGCTTGCCCCAGTCAGAGCCGCTTGCATAGCTTGCGCATCGGTGTACGGAACGGCGTCGTCGGCGGTGCCGTGAATCAGAAGGAAATAGGGATCCTTCGCATCCACGTGGGTTATGGGGGAACCGAGTGAAATTAGCGCAGCCTCAGTGGGATATTCCGTGGGATTGATACTGAAAGCATCGAGATCGAAGGTATCGGAAACCATCGCAAGATCGTAGGCGCCGTGAGAGCCGCTGACCCACGGGCGGAAATCAGCGGGGCCAGAGAGGGAAATCGCACCGAGCACCGTGGCCGATTCTGCAATGCCACAATCGCTCCCAAGACCATCCGTGATTTCGCCCGCTGCGCCTAGCATCAAGGCCAAGTTACCGCCGGCGGAATGCCCCATGGTAGCCACGCGGCTTGGATCGATTTTATACGTCGCAGCGTTCTTTCGCAGCCAACGAACCGCGCAACGGGCGTCTTCAATCTGCGCAGGGAAAATATCCGACCGGTTGTCACCCTCGAATTGAATGAGCCGGTATCCGATGGATACGCCCACATAGCCTTGCCCCGCAAAGAACTCGGCATCTCCGTTCATTCCATCGTAGGAACCGCTAACGAATGAACCACCGTGAATGGCGACCACAACGGGGTAAGTGCCAGCAGCATCGGGCACCGCGATGTTCATCATCAAGTCCATGCCGCCTACCGAGCGGTATATGATACTGCTCTGCATGGTGTAAGGCATCGCCTTAGGCACTTGGCAGGTCTGCTGAATGGCGACGGGCTGCCGTCCCACAGGCGGTGGACCGGAGTCGATAACAATGCCGGCCTCTTCTTTAGCGTCGACCTGTGACCCGTCGATAGGCGCGCCATCGCTGGACAGACTATCGCTCACCGAGGCGTCGGGCGGAAAATCTAGCGGCGGATCGGTGGTATCACTGCACCCGGTAGCGAAGACGGCAAATGAAAGTCCAACAACGAGAAAGCGTGAACATCTGCCTAGGTAATTAGACACAGACTTCATCATGAGGTCCTTTCCCGCGCAGGACCCCCTACATCAAATCCCCGGCGCGCAAATGAGTGATGGCTTCGCCACCAGAGTAACTCACAACAATGAAATCAATCAAGCGCGTGACCGTGCCCAAAGAGCCGTACGCCCCTTCCTGCTGGCCAGCTTCTTCCACCCCACGATGAGCAACGCCAGATAGCCCACCAAGAGCATCAGCGTCATTAGAGCGGACCGCGTGGGATTTCCCTGGCTCACAACGGGTAGCGGTATGATGAAGAGGAAGAGTGGCGCTGCTAGTAGAGCAGCGATCGTTGCGCCGACGATCATGTTGTTTCCCGCACTGCTGCGTAGGTCTGGGTCGACGATGCGTAGCAGCGCCATTCCTGTGGGTAGGGTTCCCGTCACAGTGCCGAAAAGCAACGAGGCATGCTGGAGGGGATCGTCAGAAAAGACCCGGCGACCGGCGAATGCGCAGCCGATAAACGTAACGATGCCACCAAGCGTCGAAATCACCAATAGATAGATCAGTTGAGATTTTAGCGCGGCCAGTTTGACGGCTATCAGGGCGCATGCGGTGATCAACTCCACCAGCAGACTTCCAACCTGTGCCAAAAGGGGCTCACTCAAATCCGCTGCCAGTGGACCATTGGAAATCACCGGACGCAGCGCCATCGCCAACGCAGCGGCCACGAGGAAATGAAAGCCCCATACCATTGCGCCAAGCTGCGGCCGACTGCCGAGAAAGGATGATACCAACGCGATGATGCCGTAGGTCAGCAGGTAGATGAAACCGATCACTGCCAAAGTTATGGTGAGGTCGCCGCCTTCCTCACGCGAATCTCGGGCGGATCGCGACAGACCGACCTCCGATGATTCACCGTGGGATAGTCGTCTCCTGCTCCATACAACAAAGGGAATTCCCGCAAAAATCGCCCAAGCGTACCCTACAGCGGCCATATGAAGCCCGATTTGAGCGCCCTGCTCTAGCCCGGCCGCCTGCCACGCATTTCCAATCGACATTGCTTGACCGGGACCCTGACAGAAGCCAAGAGGCAAAAGCATACCGAGGCCCGCATGGAGGTCTTTGCCAAGTCCATTGAACCCAATGACCGCCACGATCGCAATAAGTGCCTGGAGCGTCGCAAACGTGGGGATAGCGAAAGCGATCGAGCGTGCCCCTTGGCTCAGCTTGGCTCCCTTCGGCCGCTGCAAACCGACGGCGATGAAGATCAGGGCCAATCCGTGATAGACGACGCCCTCCAAAACCGGCTGTTGAAAGACCTCGTAAAACGAGTTGATACCGAGCCCCAACACGCCTACGACCATCGAGGGCGGCACAACACTTCGCTTCCCCCGTATCTGTTGTAAGAAACGCATCACGACATAGAGCCCCGCCAAGAAGACCACCGTACGCGCCGCCCCATCGTGCCAATAACTCACAGATCCTCCATCTCTTTCGAGCACAACATTAAGTGAACGCCATTCACTGCAGTCGCCGTGCCAGACTATCCTCCAGGAAGAGGTCGAAAATCCCACTGATATTGCGAGATTGTCGTGGCCCGCATCGGTCCATATCGAGCGATGTGTGGCGACTCTGACCAGCACAGGCCACGCCACCGACACAGGAAGGGGAAATCAGCCAATGGAATACCCGAGGGACTTCACGACCAAGCGCCACTCATTCATCTAAAGTTACAGGGGCTTAGCCCAGCAGTTGTTCACGGGAGGTAGGCGTTGTAGCCCCGGCACTTCCCACCCCGTCGAAAGACGCCGCAGTGACGTAGGTTGGCACCGGTTTTGCTGTTATGAAAACCGTCATGAATCGTTGGCTGAACATTGTGCTGCTCTTTTTCGCCGTGAATGTCCTAGGACAGCACGGCGTCGATGCGGCTCCGCGAACACCCCAACGCATTCGCGTCGCATGTGTGGGCGACAGTTTGACCTACGGCTTTGGTTTAGAAAACCGCAGCCGAGACAACTATCCCGCAGCTCTCGGACGGCTACTAGGTAACCGGTACCAGGTAAAGAATTTCGGGGCCAATGGCGCCACTCTGCTACGCCAGGGCCAAAAGCCGTATTGGGCCCAGCGCGCTTTTGAACGAGCCAAGAACTTCGCGCCCAACACCGTGATCCTCATGTTGGGAAGCAACGACTGCAAAGCGAGAAACTGGCAGCATGCGGCGGCATTCAAAACGAACCTCAGGCAAATGATAGAAGCCTTTCAGAGCCTTCCCTCAGCGCCCAAACTCTATCTCGCTTTGCCCACCCCCGTCTTTCGCGACCGATGGGGCGTTCGCGGCGCGGTACTCGAAGCCGAAGTCCTTCCCAAAATCCGACAGGTCAGCACGGAGATGAGCATCCCGCTCATCGACCTCCATCAGTCGTTTCAAGGAAAGGCGACTCAGTTTCCAGATGGAATTCATCCCGGCCCTCAAGCCGCTCAGAAGATGGCTGAGATATTTGCTGCGGTCGTCGCTGAGCCCAGGCGTTAATACCGATTCGCCGATTTACAGATTGCCGATTCGCCGATTTACCGATTGCCGATTTACCGATTTACCGAAAACCGAATTACCGAAAACCGAAATCCGATTTACCGATTTACCGAAATCCGATTTACCGATTGCCGATTGCCGTAAACCGGCCCTCGACGACAGTTAGCGCGAAAGGGTATCCGCTTATCACTATCGCTATCGCTATCGGTCTCGCTATCGAGTGCTCTCAGGACTGAAAGCGAGCGGTACACCGCGTGAGGCGCGTCATAGAATGGACTATGTTCCACAACGAGTCCCCATCGTATGCGCTGTGACTCCGCCGCCCCCGCTGCGCGGCGGCGGCCAATCAAAGATTGGTCACAGCGTCAGACAACACTCTTTAAGACCGAAAAGCGAGGAGGCGCACGTAAGGGGGCTGGGCGCAAACGTCTGGGGCCGAAACGTCTTCCTCATCGTGCACGGCAGCGCTTTCGTCACTATCAGCCGCTCCATGTGACCTTGACGCTGAAGAAAGGTCTGCCGAGTCTAAGGTGGCGGCCGCTTGCGAGGATTATTTGGGCGGGGCTGCACGTTGCCAAAGATCGTTACGGTGTGAGGGTGGTCGAATTCTCCATTCAGGGCGACCATATCCATTTGATTCTGGAAGCCGAGGGGTCTAGCGCGCTATCCAAGGCGATGCAGGCCTTGTGTATTCGTTTGGCCAAAGCGTTGCGCAAGGAAATTGGCGGTAGCGGTTCCGTATTTGCCGATCGCTACCACGTCCACGTTCTGAAGACACCGGCGGAAACCCGAGCTGCGTTGGCCTACGTACTCAATAACAAGCGTCGACACGGCAAGCAGCATGGTCAGCGCTTTGGCGACCGTTGGGTCGATCCCCTGTCATCTGCTGGGAACTTCAGCGGCTGGTCCGATCGAAGTCTCGTAGCAGAACTGCGCGAGACCGGCCCGCCGCCAGACACCTACCCGGTCGAAAAGCCCACAAAATGGCTCCTCAAAAAGGGGTGGCGAAAATGGGGCCTGATCGATGTCTGCGAAATCCCAGGCCGGCAACGTTCGGCGGCTCAGTGAGCCCGATTCAGTCTCACCGTTGGGCCCACTAATTGCTTTTCCCGTTTTAGCCCATGAAGGAGCCATGTTTTGCGAAATGAAGACAGAGCGAAGCTTCATCATGCCGGACTCCGCTACGTGCCAAAAGTGGAACCTCCTCCATTCTAAAGCGCCCCTCACGCGCCGTACCGGTCGCGTCCAGTGCCTAGACAGCACCGATCTACCGAATTGTCGAAAACCGAAAACCGAAAACCGAAATCCGAAAACCGAATTGTCGAAAACCGAAAACCGAAAACCGAAAACCGATTATGGATAATCGACACGCAGCATCTTACGTGCCGACTCGACCGTTGCTTGGATCACCTGCGTGGCGAAATCGTGATCGAGGTAGTCGACCGTGTCGGGGCCCTTGCTGCAGTGATAACGGTCGTTGCGAAACTCTGCGCTGTCGGAGATCATCATCGATGAAAAATCGTAATCCCAAAACGACGCATGGTCTGAGCGGCGAAGATGTCCCATCAGGGGTTCCGTCTTCAACTCATCGGGTACGCTTAGCGTGATCACGCGTAGGTCGAGTTGATCGGCTGCATTGGTGAAATCTGCAACCGCCGCGTTGCCCGCTGCTGAACCATTGGGTATGAGCGCGATAAAGTCTCCCCGCTTGTCGGTCGCTTTCCATTCTTTGACAACATCGGGAAAGAGCAGGTCGACACCGAGGGGTAGCTCTTGACTGTTGGGCGCGTCTGTCTTGAAACCGATCATTTCGAGAACATAGGCGAAGATGATTTGCTCGTTTTCGGCGGCTGCCTTTTTCGCATAGGCATCGGACCCGATTAGGCCCCGCTCTTCTTCATCCCAGCAAGCCACGACCAAACTTCGGGCGTGTGTTTCGGTCACCAAGACGCGCGCGGCCTCCAGGATTCCAGCAACGCCGGTGCCATTGTCGTCGGCTCCCGCGCAGCTCTTGATATGGTCGTAGTGGGCTGATAGTAGTACCCGCTGCTCGGGCGCTGAGGTACCGGCGATGACGCCGATGACGTTGATTCCCGTTTCGTATTGATGAAGCGATACAGTGAAGCCCAGGTCCTGCAGTCGCTTCGCGCAGAGATCTTGCACCGCCTGCCATTTAACGGACCCCGGCGGGCGCGGCTCGGCAATGAATTCGAGGTCTGTCAGATAGCGCGATTTTTCCACCAAAGGTGCGAGCGTCAATGGCTCAGCATCTACCTTCATCAGATCCACCGAATTATCGAGAGTCGCCGCATCCGTGGCACCCGCTTCCACAATACCAGTGTCCGGCGAATCCGGCGCGGAGCTGTCCGAACAGCCGACGAGCAGCGTGAGACAAATAATAAGACGATACCGGTTCATGGTGCCCTCACTTTCCCACATGGATTCGTGGTTCTACTTACGATGAATCCGGGAGATCGGCAACGCACGCGGTACATGAGGCCCCCCCGGCCAGAAGCGACACACAAGCCGATATTTGACCGGAAAGTCTCCTGATATCGTTGATCTGTCTTGGCAGATACTGGAAAACATGCTTCTTTCGGCCCGACTAATTGAACTGTGGAGAGAATAAAATGAACGTAGATGCCATCCTCGGATTGCTCACCAAACTGGCCACCACCTGGGGGCTTCGAATCGTGGGCGTGCTTTTTGCCCTCTATATCGCGGGGGTATTTTCCCGTTGGCTGCAGAGAACCATTGTCCGCAAACTAGCGGCGAAGGATTTTGACGCCACGCTAACCCGTTTCTTTGGCGCCATGGCCCGCTACGCGGTCATGACCGGTGCAGCCATCGGTTGTTTGGGCGTTTTCGGCATCGAGACCACGAGCTTTGCCGCCGGTATCGCCGCCATGGGTCTCGCCATCGGTATGGCACTTCAAGGAACACTCGGCAATTTTGCGGCCGGCGTGATGCTACTTATCTTTCGACCGTTTAAGATTGGGGATCTGATCAAAGCTGCCGGCCAAATGGGCGTCGTGAAGGAAATCGAGCTCTTCACGACCCAGATGGACACGCCTGATAATCGCCGACTGATCATTCCCAATAGCGCGATTTTTGGTCACGTCATCGAAAGCCTTACCTTTCACGATACCCGTCGCGTAGACGTAGCCGTGGGTACAACCTACGACGGCAAAACCGAAGATGTCCGCGCCATCCTGGAAAAGGTTCCCGGCCAGGTCGAAGGCGTGTTGAAAGACCCCGCACCACAGATCTTCCTCGCGGAATTGGGTGGTTCTTCGGTGGATTGGAAGATTCGACTTTGGTGCAAAACGGCTGACTACTGGGATGTTCACCAACAGGCTATTCAGGCGATTAAGCACAACCTCGACGAGGCCAATATCGGTATTCCCTATCCGCAAATGGATGTGCATTTTGACGCTGGTGTCACCAGCGCCCTAGGCGGGAAGAAAGCCGCTTAGTCGTCGATTCTCGGTAATCGGCAGTCGGTTTGTCGGTTCTAGGTTGTGAGTCTTGGGTTTTTTTGGGTTTTAGGCCGTCGGTTTTCGGTCCAAAACAAGCGCCAACGACAAGAGTCCACCAAAGACCATAAAAGCCACCAACGTGGCAAGAGCTGTCTCTCCCCACGTCCGCGAACTTCCCTCTGCCGCGATAGTCCAGCGTGTGGGCTCCGCTAGCCAACCATCGATTTTGCCGACGACGAGGCGGTCACCCGCCTCAAGCGAAGAAATGTTGGTGCGATAGATTCTACGACGCGGCGTCGATAGTGGACTGTTCGGTTTTTCAAAGACAATTATGCGGTCTACGGCACCGCTCACCGCATCGCCGCGTAAAACCTTCAGTTTGAGCGGACCCACGTAGAATTCTCGCGCAGGCAGATCGCCATTCTTATCTGCGGGCCCTCGCGTTCCACGCGCGACAAAGAGCGACAGTTGAATCGTCTGTTGTGCCCTTCCATCATCGCTATTGAGCTGTACATCCCTCATATCGACAGCGCTAAGCGCGATGGTTGTGCCCTTCAACACCCGTTCGCCGTTGAGCAAGAGGCGGTTCTTCACCAAACCTCTTGGCGCTGAAAAAACCGGTGCGGGAAGGAGAACAAATACCAAGGCGAAAAGCGCGGTCGATCTCCAAAGGCTCATCGTGCACCCCCACCCGCGATTCGCATTCGTAAATTCGAACTGGGACAGCCCTCAAAACAACGCCCACAGCTATCGCAATCGGGACCGGGATCGCCAGAGGCTGGTTTGAGCTGCAACCAACAACCCGCATCGCACAGGGCGCATTTGCTGCCACAGCGGGATGCTTGTTCAATTCCAACTTTGACGAGTCGCCGCCTGCCCAAGAGTGAAAGGCTTAGGCCCGTGGGGCAGAGCGCAGCGCAGTAGCTCGTGGGCCCAAATAGCAGGCCGGCCAAGAGTAGGCCCAATACCGCGCCCAACGCTGCGCCTCCGCCGGCCAGTAGCCAAACCGCGTAGGCCGCCTGTTGCAGCAATAAATGAGGAAGCGCGAGATAGAAAAGAATCTCCAGGGCCAAGGCCCCTCCCACCGCAGCAAGCAGCAAGAGCAGCCACCGTAAGGGGCGTCTTTTGGGCAGAGCGTAATTAGGCAGAAATGGAAATACCCGTTCCCGCAAACGCGCCACCAAGCGGCTCAACCAACCGAACGGGCAAAACCAGCCACAGAAGACACGTCCAAACAGAAGGGCAAAGATGACGGGAATCGACCAGGCCAAAGCGAAGCGCCACGACCAACCGGAAGCCAAGGCCGACACGGCTCCAGCCACGGGGTCCATCAGGGCCAAACCAAAATAGTCCACGGCTACCCCGCCGCCGGCCAACTGAAGAGCTTGATAGGCACGACGGGGCGCCCCACCTAAAGGCAACCGCTTATCGATTTGAGGAATGAGTCCCCACCCTGCATCCTGCCAAAGCGCCATCTCTGCTCGGTCGAGTCGCTGCCAACCGCCTAGAAGAGGTCCAACACAAATCGCCAAAAGCGCAGCCGCCTGACAACCACGGCGTAGCCATTTCCATTTGCTGCCAGGAACAAAGGACGTGCGCCCTTCCGTTTTTCCGTCAGCGCTCATGAAACGACCTTGCGTTGCACATCGATTGCCGTAGGCGATTGCGGACAAAGTTCGACACAACGACCACAACCCACGCAGCCTTTTTCGATCACCACGGGTTTGCCCGGTGGTAGCAGCCGAATGGCCTTTTGCGGCAGCGGGCAAGCGTCGTGGCAGTAACCACAGACGCGCCCCAGATAGGAGATGCAGCGATCGGGGTCCACCACGGCGACGCCCATATCGACATTCTCCGATATGGCCTTCTTTTCCGCCTTGACCGCGGTGAGCGCCCCCGTGGGACAGATTTGAGTACAACGCATGCACAGCGTGCACGACCTGCGCCGCACATCGAGATACGGCGTTAGTGCGCCCCAGCGGGTTTCATCAGTTGCGAAAAATCGAATGCAACCATTTTCGCAGACTGTGCCGCAAAGTCCGCAACGGATACACGCGCTGCGGAAACGGCCTTCGTCGTCGCCGGCTGTGGGGGGTCTAATCGGTGCGCGTTCGGTTTCATTGGCCCAAGCGCTGGGCCGCAAGAGCTGGCCCACCATTGCAGCGCCACCCCCGAGTAATGTCATTCCTTGAGCGAAGAAGAAGCGCCGGGATGAAACCGGCTGCCGAGTAGCGGGCCTTCTCTTTTTCTTCTTCCTAGCCATTACCTTCCTCGGTCAACGGTACCAATTCGATCGCCTTGGGCATCGTGGGACAGGCTTCGATACATAACCCGCAACCCACACACGGCTCGGCCTCAAATACCGGCTTCCAACGAATTTGCTTCAAAGCTGCCTCCGCACCGGGAGGACATAGACCCACGCAAGCCCCACATTCCGGTCCCTTGAAAGCGAAGCAATGTTCCTCGTTCAAGACTACCTTACCTAGGGGCCAAAGGCGCTCTCCAGGCATGATCAGGGCTTCCTCTGGGCATGACGTGGCGCAAGGATAGTCCTCGCAAAGATGACATGCGCGACTGTCGGGCACCATAACCGGGGTGCCGGCCAATTCGCCGGTATCCTCCGGGAAGAGGTGAATCGCCGCGTGGGGACACGCGTCGTAGCATTTATGACACCGAGTACAAAGGGAGAGGAATAGCGATTCGGAACGCGCCCCAGGGGGCCGACGTTGAGGCGGGTGCATTGAAGGCAGCTTGCTTTCTACCGTTTCGACGACAACTTTGGCCGCCTTGGGAATCAGGCGCCGAAAAAGATCGCGTCTACTTACGGAATCGCTCACTACATTCTCCCACTGCGCATATTCATATCGAGGTGCATGAGCCACAATCCGCCGATGGAAAGCAGGATCATCATCAACAGCATGGGCGTCAGACTCTTCAATGCCGCGCGTTTGTCTTTGTAAAGCGAGTGCCCGATTCGATGGGCCACAATAATACCGTAGATATGTCCGATGAGAATCAGGGCCACCTGCAAATACCACATGGCCTGGTCGGAAATGAGCGACCCAATATGGGCCCCGCGCGTGCCGAAATAGTTAGCGCCGTTACCCAGCGGATCGCTTAGCAGCGGAACAATCTCGCCCCCCTCCATCAACAGATGCATCAGGTTATGCGCAAGATGATAAAATAGCGCGACCGGCAGCAGAGAATAAGCGTAGTGAATAAATAGCTTGCGAACGCTGACGCCACCGCCACTTATCTTCGCAGCCACCTTGCAACTCAGCCAATAGAATCCTGTGGGCAGCGCGATCGCTACAAGCATGCCGACAGTAAAGTTGAAGACCTTTGGCGTGCCCAAAGTTATCGACATCCACTTGAGTACGCTGCTGCCACCTGGCTTGAAGTTTTCCCAAGCTGGCGTCATGGATAGGCCATGGAAGAACGTGAGAGCTAAGAGGGTAATCGCTAGCCAGGCTTCATCCATTCGGGGTTCGCGAATTTCGCGCAAATCGCTACCGAAGGGTCGCAAGTTGAAAGCGACATTCTGTTTGTTGCAACTCTTAACGCATTCGGTGCACATGGTGCACATCGTCGCGGCGCCAACCGTTTTCAAAGAAATCCCTGTAGGGCAAGGATAACCGCGTTCGTTGCCATTCAGGCAATCTTCCGTTTTGCAGAACTCACAGGTCTTTGGTTTGCGGGCTCGAACCTCCACCGGGGAGAAGTTGCCATACATGCCGCAAATTCGACCGACGGGACAACCATGCGCACAGAAGCGCTTTGCGTCGAAGAGCAACGCGCCCATAATCGCGAGGGCCACCATACCAAGCGCCATATACGCCGTCCAACGAGGATCAGTCGTAACGCCATAGCCCAGTTCTAACCAGGTCAAGACCATAAAGAGGAAAATCGCAGGATAGAGGTTGGCGAGCGATTTTGGAAAAGGCAGGTTAAACGAAAGGGAATCCACCCGAGCGGCGACCCTCAAACGAGAAAACAGATTGGCGATAGCATCCCAGGGGCAAATGAAGCAAAACGCGGAGCCGAGGAAGAGCACCAGAACGATGAGTCCCGCCCACCAAACGGTCCACACTGCGATGGGGGTGATGTTCGCGACGCGACTACCGAAAAGACCCGCGTAGATCAAAAAGGCGAACAACAAAGCCGATAATAATTGGGGGATGGCTTGGAAGTAGCGGCTACGCACGAGGGCATAAATACGACGATTGCCAATGAGATTGATGCGGAAGCCACGTTTCGCTTTGGGGGCGAGCCATTCGGTCGCTACGAAGGAAAAGATGATAATCCCCCCGATTCCACAAAGGAAGAGCCAGAAGGGAATTCCCCCCATGACCATTACGGACTTTCCTTCGGCGGTTTCGTAGTGGCCCATGGTGCAATCGACCATGCCGCAGTGTTCACAAACGACGCCCGTGGCCTTTTTCGTTCTACCGTGGTCCATCGTGCAACCGAGCATGCCGCAAAGTTCACACGGTTCATCTGCTTTGGCCTTCTGATGTGAACTCGTGGGCGCGGCGGGCTGGGCCACGGCCGGTGATGCCGCGGTGGCCATACCGAAAAGAATGAAGATGGCCGCGATCTTGGACTTGCTGGTAGGACGTTTCCGTTTCTTGCGACGAGATCGGCCGTAGATGGCGAGGCCGAAGAGCAGAAATACAGGGAAAGAAATACCTCCAACCAACCACCAGTTGATCGAATCGGATGCGAGTTCGATATCGAAGCGCAGCCGTACGGTGCCACCTTCAACTTTGGCCAAGAGCAAATATTCCCCGCTGCGTGGCAATGTAACCCGTGTAGAGTAAACCGACTCTTCGTCGACCTTCGCGCGTTTCAGCGTGATGACAAGTTCGTCGTCTTGACGAATTTCGAAGTTCGCGGGCCCTTTATATGCTTTGTCGGCTTTGAGATCGTAGAGGTAGATGAAGAGTTTTACATCATTGGGCGTGTCGGCGGTTCGTCGGTCCATGCCCTGAAAGTTGAATATCGATGCACCAAATTCCCAGCGCCCTTCGATGGCCACATATTCCTCAGTGGGAACCTGGGGATAATTTTCGAAATAGCCGTAGTGTGGCAGGCCCTTATTGTGGTGGGCAAAGGCGGTAGTGGAAAAGAGCAAGATCGCGACTGCAAAAGGTAGAGCAAAACGCCTCGAAAGACGAGATGAAGGGCACGCAGGAACACACCGACCGCAATTATCACAAGACGGTAAACGAGTCGTGGTCTTGGGGGATAGAGCGTAGGGACAACTCTCTTCGCAAACTCTACAGGATTGCGGACAGGGTTCGGGCGATGGTTTTCTCAGTTTGAGCAATGAAAAATACCCCACCTTCTCCAACAGAAAACCCGTAGGACAAAGGTTATGGCAAAAGTAACCCGGTGCAACAAGCATGTCGACCAGAAGCCAGAAGACTACAGCCAAAAGGAGGAACTGAAAAACGCCGGTCGTAATGGAAAGAAAGAGACCGAGGGATAAACTGACGTAGGGAAGTATCCACGCCCAGAGCGCGACGCTTCCTAGAATTGCAGCCCCAAACCCTCCGAGCATGACCCAGCCGCCAAAACGCATAGGGCTCCGATAGTCCCCCAGTCCGATGCCCAAACGTTTGAGCCCACGGCGGGCAAACTCGCCAATTTCAAAGACAAGCCGCATGGGGCAAAGATGGCTGCAAAAGAACTTACCCAAGAGCAGAGCCACCACCAAAGGAACGAGCAACCCCATTAGCATGCCTTTGGCCAAGGTTCGCGAACGAAGCATATGCGAGGTCGCCAAAAGAGGGTCTCCCGTATCGATACCGAAGAACCGCCCTGTCCACGTTGAACCAAGAAATTTCAAACTCTGTTCATAGGGTTCCCCGAGAAGCGAGAGAACGTCTTCGTTCACCCCGTAGAGTGTGCCCCAAGTATCGCCCCACATGAGCGAAACCAGCCGACGATGGTTATGAGCGACTTTGTAGTTTCTCCACGGCCCCCCCATGGCCGTATACCCCACATAGGCCAAGGCTAACAATTGCAGCAAGCGGCGTAGGAATTGGGGTAGGCGACGAAAGAAGGTCATGATTTTTTCGCCCCCAAATTCGACGGGATAACCCGAATGGCCTGGGGGAGGTGGAGGCAAGCCTGTTCGCAGAGGCCACAGCCAACACAATGGTCGTATTGAACTATCGGCGTTTCGTAGATACCGATTTTCATCGCCGACCCCGCGAGGGGACACGCGCGATAGCACGCGCCGCATGTCCGGCCATGATAGCTATAACACATGGACTTATTCACGCGCGCGGTGCCCATTTTCACGGAAGCCTCCCACCCTTCTCGTGTTGCGACGAAAGGTTTGAGGGCCCCGCTCGGGCATACGTCGGCACATTCACCGCAGAGAATACAACCGCGTTCGCGTGCCTTGATATACGGCGTGAAAACCTTGCTCAGGCCTGCTTCAAAGCCGTGAAATTTGATGCAGCCGTTCGGGCACGCGTTGCCACATTTGAAACAGCGCGCGCAGGTATTCAGAAACTCCTCTTCCGGCAACGCCCCGGGCGGGCGCAGGTTAAGTCCGGAGACGCGTTTTCCGCGGCGTTTGGAAAATAGCCAGCCAAAGGCTGCCATGAGAGAAGCGATGAGAGCTCCGATCAAGGTTCGCCTTGTGACGGGGCCGTGAGATTCGCTTCTTTCTTCGAGGGGCGGTGGTTCTGTTGGAGGTTTCTCCGTCAAACGCTCGGAAGAACCATGGGGCGCATCACTCATTACGACTACAGCTACGCCTTTCCAACCGGTCCTCCTGTTGGGACCGGTACGCTGCCGCCGACGCTTTCACGCCGACGAACGATTTAGACTTTTTCGATACGCGCAGCCAACTTCTTGAAGTCGGCCTGACCACTAACGGGGTCAAATGCGCGATGGCTGACAGCATTGACCAGCCACTTATTCTTCTTGGGGTCCGCTGAATCCGCAACCGAAAGGTTCCAAGGGCTGAACATATAGCCTTTGGGAACGGTATTGCGAGCCGGCTTCACCTTGGAATCCAATCCAATGGATGCGCGCGCCTCATACTGGCCGCGACGGGTAATGACGCGAACCCAATCACCATCGCTAACGCCCAGATTCTTGGCGTCTTCCGGATGCATCTCAAGATACTGTTCGGGTACCAGTCGTCGGGTGGTGCCAGAGCGAATGGTCTTCGAGGTATGAAAGTGTTCGTATACAACACCCAAACCGACCCAGTAGGGGTATTTATCCTTGGGAATATCTTTCCACTTCTTGCCGAGGTGTTCGAAGTCGGGCAATTCCGGTGTCAGACCATTATCGCGAGCGGCCTTCAACACATCCATATGGTCGATGCAATACCAGCCTTTTTCCGTACCCGCTTTGGATAGTTCCTTGGTGATCTTGACCCGATCCGTATAGTCCTGCTCACAAAGGTGGATATGAAGCTTGCCGTCATTGGTGCGGAACATGCCGTAGGGCTTGTCCTTCCAACCTTCCTGATTCATATAGCGACGTTTGGTTCCGCCCTTGCTAGCGATTTCGTAGTTGGGCGCAGGCCATTGGATGCCGCCGTGCTTACGCATCTGAGCGTATGGGCTGAGGCCGTCTTTCTTTTCTACTTCCAGCATTCCGGAAAGATCTGAATCGGCGCCCTTAGACGCTTTGCACATATCGCGGAAAACTTCCTCTGGATCGTAGTAGCCGTTCTTCTTCTTCTCGTAGGGGAAGATCTTCTTCGCGTCTAGCCCAAGCCTGGTCGCGATCATCTTACCTTTATCGATAACCATATCCATATCGGGGCGCGTACCCGGAACAGGATTTGCGGTACCGTCACACACATAGAGACGTCGCTCGGATTGGATATATGTTCCGCCAACCCATTCACCCCAGGTTGCCGCGGGAAGAATTACATCAGCATAGAGATTATTGGGTGCGTGACGATAAACTTCCTGCACGACGTTGAACATCTTTGTCAGCGCAGGACGAACCAGCGTATTGAGATCGGGCAGATCGATATGCGTAGCGTAAATCAAGAACATCGCCTTGACGTCGCCCTTCATCGCGCGTTCCATCATACCAACCGCGTAGCCGGTATTCTGCAAGCCCGTAACCTTCGCCAGACGATCGCGGGGAACGCCCCAAGAGTCGGCAATATGGTCGCGCCATTTAGCGTTTTTCATTCCCTGGTTAAAGGGAAGACGGCCGGTTAGACCACCGGTTAGACGCTCACCCATTGCATTGGGCTGCCCCGTCATGGAGAAAGGTCCGCAACCAGGACGACCGATATTGCCGGAAAGCGCCATCAGGTTGATCAGGCTAACGGTATTGTTCTGGCCATGGAGGTGCTGATTGTAGCCGATGCCCCAGAAAGAGAGCACGCCGCCTTTGCCGCGTTTTTGACCCTTGAGAGAAGCCTCGGCCCAAGTGGCTGCCACCTCCCGCAGATATTTTGGGTCGATCATCGTGATGTCTTTGACCTGCTCTGGCGAGTAGCGTTCTTTGCAGGCCTTGACGTATTTTTCCCAGCCAGTGGAGTGCTTCTTGAGGAAGTCCCAAGCGATGACATTATCGTGCTTGGTCAAAAGAACGTGAGCGATGGCGTTATGGATGGCGATATCGCCATTGATCGTTGGGAAGTGGTAGCAATTTCGGGGATTGATTTCCTCGAAACCCTGGACGGTACCTGTTCGGCGTGGATCGACAACCAATGTGGGAATGTCTTTCTTCAGCTTATGGTCGGCGACGCGCCAGAACACGATGGGGTGCGCCCCACGAGGGTTATGCCCCCAGTGGGTGACCATATCGGAGAGTTCGATATCGTCGTACGAGGTTGGCGGGGTATCGCTACCGAGGGATTTGAAATATCCCGTGACGGCCGAGGTCATGCACATTCGTGCGTTGGCCTCGATCGTATTGGATCCCAAAACGCCCTTCATGAAGAGGTTTTCTAGCCATTGACCTTCGAGGGGCAGCTGTCCGGAGCCGTAAAGACCAACGGAGTTGCCGCCAAATTTCTTGACAGTTCCAGCGATGATATCGCTGATCAACGTCTCGGCCTCATGCCACGTAGCCTCACGGAAGAGCTCAGAATCGAAGGCGCCCTTGGTCTTGCTATCGTGCCCGGTCAAGGGGTTGGTCATATCCTTGCGGATAAGGGGTTTGGTGAAACGGTCGACGTAGATCGCCTCGGCTGAGGCCAACCCCTTGATGCATTGCAGACCTTTATTGGTCGGATGCTTCGGGTCAGGCTTCATTCCGACGATCCGACCCTTTTCGGTCTGAATCAGCGTGCCGCAACCCACACCACAGTACGGGCATTGCGATTTGATATCGTTAGGAACATCCGCACGCTCTGGAGGCGCAATGGATTTATCGATAGTGGGCGCCGGCGCCGGCGTTGGCTTGCTAACAACCGCAGCTTTCTGCCCGGAAGCGGCTTTCTTCTTGGGCTTGCACGCAGCAACGGTACCTGCTGTCGCAGCAGCTGCTACACCCTTGAGAAAGGAACGGCGACGGTAGTGACCACTGGGTAGTGGATTTTCCGGCTGCTCGTCTAAGAGTTCTACGTCCTTGCCACCATAGTAGGAAGCATCTTCTCGTGGGATCTTCTTTTCGTCGTTTGACATGCTTTTGCTCCTACCAGGCGTGGTCGCGAAGATACGCGATTACGTTTTCGATTTCTGCGTCGCTGAGGTTTGCCACAGCAACTTTGTTCTTACCCGCAAAGGGGCGCATCTTCGTACCCGACTTGCCGTGACGAATGACATACCGAAGATAGCCGGTGGTCACGGAAGCGAGGAAGGCGCGGCGGCCGATGCCGGTGCCGTTGGCGGTTTCTTGGTAGCCGGCTCCCGTTCTGCCATGACAGCCGGAACAGACCGAGAAGTACATTTTACCGCCAGCGGTTGCATTACCCTTGACGGGGGATTCGTTGAGTTTGGCCGCGGGCACGTTCTGCCAAGACCGCATATAGGAGACAACTTCGTTTACCTGGGCTGGCTTTAGCGACGCCTTCCAGGAGATCATCGTTGTTCCAGCGCGACCATCACTGATGGTGCGAATCAGCATGTCATCGCTAGCCGCGGCAAGGAATGTCTTACTGTTTAGCTTGGGACCCATGCCGATTCGGCCTTCACCGTCTTTTCCATGGCAGGCGACGCACGTCGCGGCGAAGGTCGCTTTGCCGGCCGCGATAGCTGGAGCGGAACTCTTCACGCTGCGCATCGTCTTGGGCACAGGCGCCTCGACGGATGAGGCGACGACTGGACTATCGGTCTTACCCTTTTTCTCCGACCCCGAAGGACATGCCACCAATAGCATTGAAGCCACTGGAATTGCCCATCTCAACCTTCCTCGTACCAGCTCAATCCGCATGCGTCTGCCACTCCTCATTTGATTTGATTGCTTTGAAAGTGCCGCTCGCCACCGATTCGTTAGGAATGCGCGGCGATATTGACTTTTATTGACCACGGCGGCCTTCTATTGTCAAAGAGTGATAGGGGTAAACCGTGGAGATTTGACGGAAATCAAGCGTTCCTCTGACGCAGGTCATTTGCCGGTCTACTAATGGAATGAAGGTGGATCCACGTGCGGAGGTTCCGGCAGATCAACCGCCGTAGAAGACCTTTTCGCCGAGGTCTTTTAGCCAGAGCACCGCATCATCGGGACGACCGGTAATTTCGCTGCGGATGGCGGCTTCGCTGACCTCACCTACGAAAATGGAATGGTCACCGATTTCCACAACTTGGCTCAGTTTGCATTCTACCCAAGCGGGGGTACGCTGAAGAATCGGTGCACCGAGGGGGCTGGGCTCGAAGGCTTCGCCGGCGATCGTATTGCCCTCTCGTTCGTGAGGCTTGAAGAATTTGTAGGCCAGCTCGGCCTGGTCTTTCCCCAGCATATTCAGGGCAAAAACCTGTGCTTGCTGGATGAGTGCGTGGGATCCAGAGTCCTTCTTTACACCGACAGCCACAAGCGGCGGCGCAAAAGAGGTTTGGGTCACCCAGTTGACCGTCGCGGCTGCTACCGCCCCCTCTTTGTTCTCAGCGGTGAGTACATAGAGTCCATAGGGAATCATCCTTAAAGCGGTCTTCTTGGCTTGCTCATCCATGACTTTTTCTCCTGAAAATACGTGGGCATTCATACCCGATTCTTGATATTGGTCAAGTTGGAACAGCCAGCCCTCGCCTAATTAGCTGAAAACACATATAGCCAATACTCCTGCAGCGGGCTGGCCAGACGGCGGATCCTTGGGCTTTCGCAATGTATGCGGGCTCAGCGGTGGAGGTTCTGGCGAGCACTTGTCCTCTGACGGGACTCACGTCATGATGCGCCGCCTAGGAGGGACCGACGATGAAAGACCCGCGAAACGAAAAACTAGCAACCCAGCTCCTCGAATATTCCGTAGATTTGAAGAAGGGCGAAACCCTCTATCTCGAAATCAAAGGGCAGGAAACCCTGCAACTCGGCAAGGAGATCATTCGAATTGCCACTTCCATGGGGGCAACGCCTTTTTGGTACTACAACGACGAATCCCTATTGCGGCAGTGGGTGGGCAACGCCAGCGAAGAACAGATCAAGACCCAAGCCGCGCTGCATATGGAATTGATGAAACGCTCCGACGCGTATATCGGCCTGCGTGGATCCGACAACCCATTCGATATGTCCGATATCCCACGCGAGAAAATGGACCTCCACAATTCTCATTTCATGAAGCCGGTGCATTTTGAACAACGGGTCAAGCACACGCGGTGGTGCGTACTTCGCTATCCCAACAACGCCATGGCGCAACTCGCGGAAACGTCCCAAGAGAAGTTCGCCGATTTCTACTATGAGGTCTGTTTGGCGAACTACGCGAGAATGGATGAAGCTCAGACCAAGCTCGTCAACATGGTCAACGCCACCGATCAAGTTCGCCTCAAAGGCCCAGGTACGGAACTGACTTTTTCGATCAAGGATATCCCCTGCCAGAAATGCGCCGGCCACCACAATATTCCCGATGGTGAAGTCTACACGGCACCGGTTCGCGATTCGATCAATGGTCAGATTACGTACAACGCACCGTCCCTCTATCAGGGCGTGGTCTATAACAACGTCTCCCTTACTTTCGAAGGCGGACGGATCATGAAGGCCACCTGTGATGGAAGCGACGCCAAGCTAAATGAGATATTCGATACGGATGAGGGCGCGCGCTACGTCGGGGAATTCGCGATCGGTCTGAATCCGTTCATTCGTGAACCGATGAAGGATATTCTCTTCGACGAAAAAATCGCTGGCTCCATTCACCTCACGCCAGGCCAATGCTACGACGTCGCTCCCAACGGCAACAAATCAGCCGTGCACTGGGATCTTGTGATGATCCAGCGCGAAGACTATGGCGGTGGCGAAATGTATTTCGACGGCGAGTTGGTCCGCAAAGATGGGCTCTTTGTCGACACCGAACTCCAGAAGTCCTTCAGTGTAGAAAACCTTCGCGCTTCCTAGCGAACTTCCCGACTGCTGCCATATCCTGGGCGCTCATCTAGGGCGTAGGCGCTATCGACACATCGAATCCAGCCGTCGCACCGGGATTCCCCTGCGGCGTGATGGTTACGCAGTTGCTTTGGAAACATTTGTTGAAGACATCGCCGGGGCGAAAAGCCGTCCACGGACCATTGGGTTGTTCCCTCGCGGGCGCATGGCGAAAGAGTTGTTTCGCCCCCGAAGAATTGTAGCTTCGCGTCAAATCGAATTCGAAGATGGTGATGCCGCTTTC